>Ga0307478_10000082_pt1 | contig 112976 bp, 98 predicted proteins | sample atmos_gasesECM4C_2_FD_203713 | JGI IMG/M metagenome (GOLD analysis project Ga0307478, IMG submission 203713) | Hardwood forest soil microbial communities from Morgan-Monroe State Forest, Indiana, United States - atmos_gasesECM4C_05 | ecosystem: Environmental > Terrestrial > Soil > Temperate...
CGCCATCTCGCCCCCTGGATCCACCAGTACAACTGGCATCGTCCCCACACCAGCCTCAACCTCAAACCACCCATCAGCCGATCTGGACTCGATGTCAACAACCTCTTGACACACCACATTTAGCCCTTGAGGTTGAGCTCGCACGTCATTCATGAAACAACCGTAGACATCAGAATGAGGAAAATCACATGAAGTACATTCTGGTTCTGTTAGCGACTTTCGGGATGGTCGTATCCGCTCTCGCCCTGCGCGAGCACTACCGCACCGAAGGTGATTCGCCCTGCAGCATCAATGAACGCTGGGACTGCGGCATTGTCAATCACAGCCCTTACGCGATGCTGGCAGGCATTCCCGTCGCTGCTCTCGGCATTGCAGGATACATTCTAATGGCAGCGCTGGCATGGCGACGCTCCTATCGCCTGATGTTAGCCGCCGCATTGGCCGGCCTGGCTTTCTCTCTGTACCTCGCCCGTATCGAAAAGAACATTCTGGGAGTGTGGTGCATCTACTGCGTTATTTCTCTCGGAGTTATTTCGCTGATTACTCTGCTGACGCTGGGGGTTACAGCCGTCTCCATGCGATCGCCGCAAATAAAAAAGGCGGCCTGAAGAGCCGCCTGAGGGGTCTATCCGTGGCATCCGCGCAAATGCGTGGCGGATTCTAGATATCCAGATTCTTTACATCCAGCGCATTCTCTTCGATAAACTTGCGCCGCGCTTCCACGTCCTCGCCCATCAGCGTGGTGAATATGGTCTCGCACTCGGCGATGTCTTCGAGCTTCACTGAGAGCAGGGTCCGGCGCTCAGGGTCCATGGTCGTCTCCCAAAGCTGTGGAGCCGTCATCTCACCCAGGCCTTTGTAGCGCTGGACGTCGTAGCCGCGGCTGCCTTCTTTTTTCACGTACTCGAACAGCTCGCGCGCCGTCGCCTTCTCCACCGGTTCGGCCGCGGCTCGGCCCTTTGTTGCAGGCGCAGCCTTAGCGCCTTTCTTGTCGGACTTCTCATCTGTGCCCACGCCGGTGTCCACGCCCTCGTCGTCTCCGGCTTCGTCGCCGTTGGTGCTCACCACGCCCGCCTTGGTCAGAGCTTCCACGACGAAGGGCGGCTCCAGATAAGGTTCGATTTGTTTGAACTTTGAAATCAACTGCCGGCACTCGGCGCTTGACGCCAGTTCCCAGTTGATCACGTGTTCGGAACCCTGCGAGTTTACAATCCGCACTTCCCACAGGTTGTGCTCTTCGTCGAAGACCGACTCGATGCTCTTGAACTTCTGATCTTTCTGTAATCGCTTCAGCTCTTTTTCCAGTTTCTCGATCTTCTTCGATGGCGTATTCTTGTCACCCTCGAAATCCGAGTGCTTAGAAAAATCCAGCTTGGGTAGCAGTTCCGTAACGCTCTCGTCGCGCAGACGCTTATTGACCTTGTCGAAGAAGTTGAGATACTCCTTCAGTACGCTCATGAAGCGGGTCAGGTTTGCACCCTCCAGCTTGGCCGCTCCCTCGCCATAGCGAACGATCAGTCCGTCGGCGGCGCGCTTCAGCATCACCTTGTCGAATGCATCATCGTCCTTGATGTACTGCATCGACTTGCCCTTCTTGATCGAATACAGCGGCGGCTGCGCGATAAAGACATTGCCGCGTTTGATCAGTTCCTGCATGTGGCGAAAGAAGAACGTCAGCAGCAGCGTGCGAATGTGCGATCCGTCCACGTCGGCGTCGGTCATCAGGATGATTTTGCCGTAACGCACCTTAGTAGGATCGAAGTCATCCTTTGCGATGCCCGTGCCCAGCGCGGTAATCATGGCGCGAATTTCTTCGTGCGCCAGCATCTTGTCGTAGCGGGCCTTTTCTACGTTAAGAATTTTCCCCTTCAGCGGGAGAATCGCCTGGAAGCGCCGGTCGCGTCCCTGCTTCGCCGTTCCGCCTGCCGACTCGCCCTCCACCAAAAACAATTCGCAACGGTTCGGATCGCGCTCCGAACAATCTGCAAGCTTCCCTGGCAACCCCCCCGAATCGAGCGCGCCTTTGCGCCTCGTCAAGTCGCGCGCCTTGCGTGCGGCCTCGCGTGCCCGCGCCGCGTCCACAGCCTTGTTGATAATTTTTTTCGCGACGGTTGAATTCTGTTCGAAGAACGCTCCCAGTCGTTCGTTGATGAACGCCTGCACGATCCCGGCGATATCGGAGTTCAGTTTGCCCTTGGTCTGACCCTCGAACTGGGGCTGCGGCAGCTTCACGCTGATCACAGCGACCAGGCCTTCCCGTACGTCGTCGCCAGTCAGGTTTTCTTTTACATCCTTGAACAGGCCCATCTGTTGCCCGGCATAATTGATGGTCCGTGTCAGCGCCATGCGGAAGCCGGAAAGATGTGTGCCGCCATCGACGGTGTTGATATTGTTGGCGAAGCTGAACACCGACTCCGAATAGCCGTCGTTGTATTGCAGCCCAATTTCCATGGCAACGCCGCTGCGCTCTGCTTCCATGTAGATCGGTTTGTCGTGCAGCACTTGCTTCCCGCGGTTCAGATGCTTGATAAATTCCGCGATGCCGCCGTTGTATTTGAAATCTGAATGCTTGGCTCCGCCCGTCTTGGCATCGGTCGAGCGCTCATCGGTGAGGGTGATCGACAAGCCTTTGTTCAGAAACGCCAGTTCACGTAGCCGCTGGGCCAACGTGTCGAAGTTGTATTCCGACGACGAAGTAAAGATGGTGCGATCCGGCAGGAAGTGCACTTTCGTCCCGGTATGTTTGCTGGCGCCTGTCTTTTTCAACTTGCTCGTGGGCTCGCCCTTAGAGTAGGTCTGCTCCCAAGTAAAGCCATCACGCCAGATTTCCAGATCAAGTTCTTCGCTGAGCGCATTGACCACGGACACTCCCACACCGTGCAATCCGCCTGAAACCTTGTAGCTCGACGAGTCAAATTTCCCGCCTGCATTCAGCGTGGTCATCACGACCTCAGCGGCGGGAACCTTCTCGCCTTCAATTTCCATGTCATCCACGGGAATGCCGCGCCCGTCATCGACCACAGTGATCGAGTTGTCGATATGGATCGTGACCTTAATCTCTTTGGCAAATCCGGCGAGTGCTTCGTCAACCGAGTTATCCACCACCTCGTAAACCAGATGATGCAAGCCAACCTCGCCTGTCGAGCCAATGTACATGGCCGGACGCTTGCGCACGTGCTCCATGCCGCTGAGCACTTTGATCGAGTCGGCAGTGTAATCGCTCGTGCTTCCGCCATTATTTCCGCTGAACGGAGTTACAATTGCGTTTTTTGTTTTGGTATCAGTGATGGGAGTTTGAATCTCTTTGGTGGCCATTCCGCTCCGCGGGAGAATGCCCCGGCTTTCTCGCAAAACTGGGTCCGGCGAAGCCGTTTTAAGCTGACCTCTGTTCTCCGCCCCAATTAAGGTTTGCCGCCTCTACGAACCGACCTCAAGTTATTGAAATGTCTCATACTTAGGTTCATTTGGCGACTATGAAAATTATAACACGAAGAACCCGTTTTCCGCTCCCGGTTTAGACCCGAATCGCTGCAGTAAACGTCCCATTTTGAATCGGTTCCATGGCACGTTTGAGACCTTCTCAAGGAACCATCGGAGACTCCAAAAAAACTCCCTGTTTCAGGTTTCGTTTTCGGCACCTGGACGAAGTTCGCCGCCATCTAAACACGTGGCCCTGCTAAAATAGGCACACAGGAGTTCCCATTCAATAATGCCTGTTCCCGTTTCACAGATGTGGACTGTGACGAGCTATGTGCTTCGTCAAAAGCTCGCCGGTCGCAAGCAGTATCCGCTCGTGCTGATGCTCGAGCCTTTGTTCCGCTGCAACCTGGCTTGCGCCGGGTGCGGCAAGATTCAGTATCCCGCCCACATCCTGAAAAAGGATCTCTCTCCCGAAGAATGTTTTCGAGCGGTCGACGAATGCGGAGCGCCGATGGTTTCGATCCCCGGCGGAGAGCCGCTCATGCATCCCCAAATCGCTGAGATTGTCGAAGGCCTGGTCGCACGCAAGAAATATATTTATCTCTGTACGAATGCCCTGCTGCTCAAAGAGAAGATTCGTCTTTTCAAGCCGAGCAAGTATTTGACCTTCAGCGTGCATCTCGACGGCCAGCGCGAAGAGCACGACCTCGCCGTCTGCCGCGAGGGGGGCTACGATATTGCAGTCGATGCCATCAAAGAAGCTCTCAGCCGCGGCTTCCGTGTGACCACCAACACTACCCTATTCGACGGCGCCGATCCAAAATCCGTCCGCGCCTTCTTCGACGACATGATGGAGCTCGGTCTCGAAGGCATGATGCTATCGCCCGGGTACTCCTACGATAAGGCCCCTGACCAAAAGCATTTCCTCGGCCGCGCCCGTACCCGCCGCATGTTCCGCGCGATCCTCTCGAATCGCAAGAAGAACTGGCGCTTCAATCTCTCGCCGCTCTTCCTGGAATTTCTGATGGGCAAGCGCACCTATCCCTGCACGCCCTGGGGCATGCCTACCTACAACATTTTCGGATGGCAGAAACCTTGCTATCTGCTGCAGGATGGCTACGCCGAGACCTTCGCCGAGCTTCTGTCGACCACGAACTGGAGCAACTACGGCACCGAGTCGGGCAATCCCGCTTGCGCAAATTGCATGGTCCACAGCGGCTACGAGGCCTCGGCAGTGAATGCTACATTTAGTTCGCTCGGTGGATTTTGGGCCACGGTAAAAGCCACGCTGTTCACGAGCTATCGCGACGAAGAAGCACTGCGTTCGTTGGACGAGCCGCAAGCTCCAGTACACCCACTGGTTCAAATCACCAGCACGGACTCCTCTTTGCAAGAGACAGGAGCTTAGGAAGAATCGTGTGGGGACAGCCGCCCCCGGCTGTCCGCCGTGCGAAGCCCAGCGGCTCACTCGCCGCCGTGGATTAACTTTATGACAGGGAAAGAATCTGGACACGTCGATCACGAAGCCGCGCAAGCGGTGCCGCACATAAATCCTGACGCCCTGGAAGTCGCCCCCGGCACCGCCCACGAACAACTCGAAGGCTGGATTCCACAACTCGCCACCGAAGAAGAAATCCGCGTCGCGCTGGAAAAGGCTTTCGACTATCGCGGAGACGTAACCATCACCCGGAAAGATGGCCGCAAAATCGAAGGCTACCTCTTCGACCGGCGCTCCGCGGCCACACTGAAAGATTCCGTCGTCCGTCTTTATCCCAAGAACTCCAACGAAAAAATCTCCATCTCGTACGCCGATATCGCCGCCCTCGCCTTCACCGGCCGCGACACCGCTGCCGGAAAGAGCTGGGAAGCCTGGATGAAGAAATACGCGGCTAAGAAGGCCGCTGGCGAAAAGAACATCGCCCTGCAACCCGAACCCCTGGACTGACGAACCCTCGACTCACGCTCTAGCCCGCAGCTTCCCCTAACACTTTGTCATTCCGAGCGCCGCCGGAGCGAACGCGACGGCAAGTCGAGGAATCTGCTTTTCTTGCGACCCGATCCGATGTACTCACTTCTTCAAAGCCCGCGCAGCAATATCTCTCCGATATTGCGCGCCATCGAAACGAATTTTCTCGCAGGCCTGATACGCCCGCTCGACGGCTGTCTTCAACTCCGGCGCTCGCGCCGACACTCCAAGCACACGCCCGCCCGCAGTGTAAAATTCCCCATCCCTTTGTGATGTACCCGCGTGAAACACCTTCGCCCCGTAGAGCGCCTCAGCTTCATCAAGTCCCGTAATCTGTTTCCCCATCTCGAACGTCCCCGGATATCCGCCGGAGGCCATCACCACACACACCGACGCGTCGCGCGACCACTTGAAATCCCCATCACTGACCCGGCCTGCAATCGACGCCTCCAGAGCATCCACCAAGTCGCTCTCCAGCCGCATCAGAATCGGCTGCGTCTCGGGATCGCCAAAGCGGCAATTAAATTCCAGCACCATAGGACCGCGCGCGGTCATCATCAGTCCGCAGTAGAGCACGCCCTTGTACTCCGCGCCCTCCGCCTTCATGCCCGCAACCACGGGACGCGCAATGTGATTCACCAGCCAGTCGCGCATTTTGTCGTCGACAATCTCGGCGGTCGAATACGCGCCCATGCCGCCGGTGTTGGGCCCGGTATCTCCATCGCCTACTCGTTTGTGATCCTGAGCCGCCACCAGCGGCGCAACCCGTTCCCCATCACTCAACACCAAAAACGAAAGCTCGTCACCCTTCAGGCATTCTTCCAGCACAACCCGCGCCCCGGCCGCTCCCACCATCTTCCCGCTGAACATTTCAGCGGCCACGTTTGCGGCCTCTTCCTTGCTCGCGGCGATTACTACCCCCTTGCCCGCCGCCAATCCGTCAGCCTTCACCACCACCGGCAAGTGAAAGTGCGTGAGCGCCGCGCGCACCTCATCCACTGAATCGCAAATCGCGTAAGGGGCGGTTGAAATGTGGTGTCGCTGCAAAAATTCCTTGGCGTAGCTCTTACTCGATTCCAGTTGCGCCGCAGCTTTGGTCGGCCCGAACGCGGCCCATCCGCGACGCGTGAACTCGTCCACCACGCCTAACGTCAGCGGCAATTCGGGTCCCACAACCGTTAAATCCGGCCGTAATCGTTCTCCCAGAGCCACCATCGACTCCAGGCTTTTCAGGTCAACTGGCATGCACTCTGCTTCGTCAGCAATACCGCCATTGCCAGGTGCGCAGTACAATTTCGAAACCCGTGCGGACTGCCGCAGCTTCCACAACAGCGCGTGCTCGCGACCGCCGTTGCCAAGAACCAGAATTTTCATAGCCAGAAAAGCTCAAGGTTAGGGGAGAGCAGAGAGACTGTCAAACGCGGTCATTTTTACCACGGAGGAACAGAGACGCGCTGAAGAAAGCAGACCAAGCGGGAACCACGTCGTTTCACCCCGATTGCGAACCTAACGACAAGACTCTTAGACCTAAAACCAACAACCCTGGGGCAGGTCTCCTCCGTGTCCCGATGGCTCCGTTGTGCATTTCGGAGTTAACTCTACTTAACTCCCTCGCCGTATAATTTCCTCAGATGATCACCGTCTCCAAAGAGGACTATCTCAAAGCCATCCTTGAAGCTGAGAGCGAAGGTGAGTCGGTTATTTCCGCCCGCCTCGCGAATTGGCTGAAAGTGTCGCCGCCTGCCGTGACGATGGCGGTTCGACGTCTCAAGAAGGACGGCTTGGTTCGCGTTCCGTCCGACGGGCACGTGCGCCTCACCGCTGCCGGGCGCAAGATTGCCCGCAAACTCACCCTCCGCCATCACCTCATTGAGCGCATGCTCTCCGAGCTTTTCGGCATGGAGTGGTGGAAGGTTCACGACGAGGCCGAACGCCTGGAGCACGCTGTCTCGCCCGACTTCGAAGCTAAGCTCCTCGCGAAACTCGGCAAGGGCGGCATCTGCCCACACGGGAATCTCAGCGAGATGGAGAGCCCCGCCAGCCGCCGCCATCGGGGTCTGCTTCTGCTGGCCGACGCGGCCCCGGGCGCGACCTACTCGGTCAGTGGAATTTACGAAAGGGACCGCCGCCTGCTCGAGTTCCTCGAAGCCCGTGGAATCCGTCCGGGTTCAAAGTTGCGGCTGCTCGAACGCAACTACGACCAAACTCTCACGCTATCAACCACTGTCGGCAACGTCTCCCTCGGTCGCGCCGCTACGGAACGCGTCTGGGTCTCTGCCCTCTAGGCACGCCCGACTCGTAACCAGAATCTTAACCTGTAAACCTCTTAATGCTGTCATCCTGAGCGAGGATTTTGCTTCGCGAATGCGAGGCAAAGCCGCAGTCGAAGGATCCCTATCAGCTTGCCAAGGTCCGGCGAGGCGTTGCGGCGCCATCGCCGTGTGCTCGCTTTAGTTAACCATGGTTTATCCCATAGTGTATACTTACGCTAATCTCTGCTGGGAACAAAGGCCGGACTCGTCGGTGGAGATCACCCTCACGTCAATCAATGAAGCCTGTTGCCACCCAAGCCGAAGAAGTCGTCATCACTCACGAAGACGTCGACCGTGCCCATGATCGCGTCCGCGTCTCCGACGCCCGCGCTCGTCGGGGCTTTTCCTCGAAAGCCCGCCTTCTCTGGTTGCTCGTCGGCCCCGGCGTCCTGGTCATGTTGGGAGAAAACGACGGCCCCAGCATGCTTTCTTACGCCGCCACCGGCGCCAAGTTCGGCATCGGATTCTTCATTCCCTTCGTCGCCCTCACGTTTTGCATGGCGATCGTTGTCCAGGAGATGACCGTACGTCTCGGCGCCGCCACGCATCGCGGTCACGCCGAACTTATCTTCGAACGGTTCGGGCCGTTCTGGGGGTGGTTCTCCATGATCGACCTCGGCGTTGGGAACTTCCTCACCCTTATCACTGAGTTCATCGCCATCCGCGCCGGCCTCGGATTTTTCGGCGTGCCTCCCTGGATAGCCGTCCTCATTGCGCTAGTCGTTCTCTACGCCGCGCTCATGAGTCACCGCTACTGGACCTGGGAACGAATCACCCTCACGGCCGCCGCCTTCAACTTAATCTTCATCCCAGTCGCGCTGATGACTCATCCGAGTTGGCATGCGGTGGGCCACGCCGTTATCACCTGGCAACCGCTCCCGGGCTTCAACAAAGACACGCTTCTTATCGTGCTCGCCGACATCGGCGCCACCGTCACGCCCTGGATGCTTTTCTTTCAGCAGAGCGCCACCGTCGACAAGGGCATGACCACAAAAGATATTCGATTCGGACGAATCGACACCGTGTTAGGCGCCACACTTGCTGCCGTCGCAGCCATAGCGACCATCCTGGCAACCGCACCGCTTTTCGCCCATCAGATGACCGCCGACAATTTTCAAGCCGCTGAGTTTGCCCAGGCGCTGCAGCCAATTATCGGCCGCTTAGGCGCATCGCTGTTCGCTCTCGGCATGGTCGAGGCCGGCATCGTCGCCGCCATCACCATTTCCACATCTTCCGCCTACGCCTTCGGAGAAGTCACCCACCGGCCGCACAGCCTGAATCTTCCCATGGGCGAAGGCAAATCGTTTTACGCCGTGCTGACGCTCTGCGCCGTTGCAGCCGCAGCCATCGTCCTCATTCCAGGATTGCCGCTTGTGTATGTGGTTCTGGTAGTAAACGTGGTCGCCGTTCTCGCCATGCCTCCGGCGTTGGTCTTCCTCTACATGCTGGTGAACGACAAAGAAATCATGGGCGACCTCGTCAGTCCGTGGTGGGCAAACATTCTTTCCACCGGAGTAGTGGTTCTCCTTACCGCCGCCGGCATCCTCTTCGGCGTCAGCATCATCGCCCCCAACATCTTCGCCGCCCTGGGAGGAAAGTAGATATGTGGTCTTTCGAGGAGAACTACTTAAGAGGAGAACTACTTAAGAGAATAACTATGTAAGAGAGAACTATTTGTCATTCCGAGGGCCTTCTTTCTGGCCCGAGGAATCTGCTGTTTCGCTTTCCACCTCACCGGCGCACTTGAAACTGGAGAACTGACCCAATGATGAAAAACGATGAATCCCAATTCAGCCCCTCCGACCAAACCTGGGTTCTATCCTCGCTCGAGCACGACCAACTGGTGAAAGCCAAAAAAAATCCCATCCCCCGCCGCCATCTCAAAGGCCCCGAACTAGCCGTCATCTGGGCCCTTCGAATCTACCTCCTGTTCATGATGACCGTCGTCGCCTATCAAGTGTGGATCGCCGCGCACTAGTCCCTGTCTGTGCCTCTGTCATTCCGTGGGCCTTCTTTTTTCTGGCCCGAGGAATCTGCCTCTTGCGTCCTCAGCCCAGCCCGCCGCCACCTCAAAGCCCACGAGCCCCTGGGTCTTTTGGGGACTCCGCCTCTACCTTCTATTCATGATGGCAGTCGTCGCCTACCAAGCCCGGCTCGCCACTCAGTAAAGCTATCGACGACCGGCCCGAGGGACTCTTTTGGGTACGGTCAATGGAGAGGGGGTATGCATCTCACCCTCTGCTATGATCCCCACAACCGATGCACGACCAAGCCCAAGGACCGAACGATTTTCGGCGAGCCGGCGAACGCTTGGCACGTAACGTCGCAGAGGCCACAGCAAATTCACCGAACGAAGACACCCTACGCCACGAGATAGAAATCGCCCTGGAACGCGAGTGCCAGCGTCTACAGATAATGTGGACGCCGTATCAGTTAGAGCGAACACTGCGCAATCAGGCCGGGAGGATCGGCTTCGCAGACGTCGTCCACGGGGCAGTCATCATCGAGTACGAACCACCATCTTCATTTCGCGGCCGTTCAGGTCCGGAACTAGGCCATGCAAAAGAACAGGCGGAAGATTATGCCGGTCGCATGGCGTGGCAGGAAGGTAGGGTGATAGCGGAGTACATCCTGGTTGCGTGGGACGGCGCGCACCTTACATTCGGCCGTAAGCATAACGGCGCGGCGGCGTGGGAGCGATTAGAGCCTTTCTCGGTCGAGATCGCCGAGCGCCTGCTGCGCATGCTGCAAGATCAGGGTCAGCCCCTGGTCCACCCCGAACTCCTTCGACAGCATGTGGGTCCAGAGTCGGCATTGGGTGCTGAGTTGCTGCCACAACTCTTCCATGCAGTCCTCGCCTCAAACAAGGCGCAGCCCGCGACGAAAACGACACTCCTTTACAAAGAGTGGCGGAGATTGTTCGGGCAGGCGGTTGGTATCACCACTGAACGGCTCGACGATTTTCTCCGACGGCAAGCAGCAGCGCACGCAACGCGATACGAGGCCGACATTCCCGCCTACCTATTTGCGCTGCACTCTTATATCGCCATCGTCGCGAAACTCGTTGCAGCATTGGCGATGCCACGCCCCGCCCAGAACATCGCGGACGCGAATGTCCCATTACGACAGCGGCTAGGCACATTGGAGGATGGAAGGTTATTCGCCGACGCCGGAATCTCTAACATGCTCAACGGTGACTTCTTCTCGTGGTACATCGACGATCCCGCATGGGCGCAGATTGAGCCGCCTTTCAATGCGCTGATAAACCGCCTACGTGGTATCTCGTTCGACGTGACGAGGAAGGCCCCTGAGTCGATCAGAGATTTGTTCAAGGGCATGTACGAAGTGTTTGTCCCACGCGAGCTGCGCCACGCTCTCGGCGAAATTTACACCCCCGACTGGCTCGCCGAGCACGCATTAAATCAGCTCGAATGGCGACCTGAGAACGAGCTACTCGATCCAACGTGCGGCACGGGGACGTTCGTCCTGGAGGCATTAAAGCGGCGACTGTCGAATGGGCGCGCGAACGGCAGACAACTGACGGCAGAGCAAGCACTGGCTGGCCTCTACGGCATTGACCTAAACCCACTTGCAGTGCTGGCCGCCAAGGTCTCAATCGCGGTCGTTATGGCACCTAAGTTCGACGCTGGCCACCCAGTGGTGCTTCCAATCTACCTCGCGGATGCGATAAACACTGCAAACGAAACAGCGGACGGATTCTTTACTCACGATCTCCAGACCGAAGTGGGAGTCAAGCGATTCGAGATACCGGCATTGCTCGCACGAAGTGACCGGCTATTTCCGATCTTTGACCGACTCCGCGTGCTGGTCACCGCGGGCACGACTGCAGCGGCGATCATGGAAGACCTCCAGCCCGCCCTCGCACCTTTTGGGTTTTCGGCGGATACAATCCATCGATTCAGCAACACTGTCCAGGCTCTAATCGACCTACACGGCGAGGGATGGGATGGAATCTGGTGTGCAATCTTGGCCGACCGCTTTGCTGCAGGGGCGATTCGCCCGCTGAGCCACATTGCGGGCAACCCACCATGGGTGAAGTGGTCGCACTTGCCGCCCGCATATGCTGAATTCATTAAGCCGCTCTGCCAGGCGATGAATGTCTTCAGCGAGGATCGGTATGTCGGAGGAATCGAGTCGGACATTTCGACCGTGATCACCTTCCAGGCGATCAGGAAGTGGCTAGCACCGATTGGCAAGCTCGGTTTCTTTATCACTGCAACGGTCTTTAGCAACGAGTCGAGCCAAGGATTTCGCCGCTTCGAAGACGACGACGGCAGCCCGATCGCAGCCGTTCTTCGGGTGGAGGACCTCAAGGCGGTGGCACCCTTTGAGGGCGTCACAAACCACCCCTCGCTGTTGATGGTGGAGCAAGGCCGTCGGACTGACTACCCAATTCCGTACGTCGTTTGGTCCCCGGGTGCCGACGCTGCAGCAGGGCAACAGTTCAAAAGCGCAGCCGAGTTCGTTGCTGCGTGCAATCGAACCGCTCTTCTGGCGAAGCCTGTGCCAGGAACAGACTCGGGACCGTGGCTGAAGGGCACAGCGGCGCAGCAACTTGTGTGGGATACCCTCTTCGATGCTTCCCTAGAATCCCATTACCGTGCGCGCAAGGGCATCACGACAGATCTGAACGGCGCCTACTTCGTAGGTGCGAACCGTGAAGGTCCAGGGTTGCTTCGCATCCAGAACGACCCTGACATTGGGCGCAATCGGGAGATACCACGCATCGAGCGAGTGATTGAAGATACCCACGTGTTTCCGCTCATGCGCGGAAGAGGTCTGCAGTCGTTCGTCGCGACGCCCGACCCCGATTTCAAAGTGATCGTCCCCCAACGCGGGATGCACGGGGACCCGACCTTGCCGCAATCAGCTACGCGCACGTACGAGTACCTTCGCACGTTCGAACCGCAGCTTCGTGAACGCGGGAGCTACCGGCGCTACCAGAAACATCAACCGTTCTGGTCAACTTGGAGCACCGGGCCGTACACCTTCACTCCCTACAAGGTTCTTTGGAAGGAGATGGGAGGGCATAAGTTCTGTGCAGCTTACATCGGACCCATCGACGATCCGGTGCTTGGAGTCAAAATTGTCGTCCCCGACCACAAGCTGTACTTTGTGCCGGTCGAGACCTTGGACGAGGCAAAATACCTGACGGGAATATTGAACGCTCCAACAATTGCCGAGGCAATAGCCGCTTACGCGTCGCAGCTTAGTCTCGGCGTGAGCGTTATCGAAAACCTGAAGCTTCCGCCATTCGATCCAGACGATGAGGAGCACGCAGAACTCGCGCGCCTTGCCGGCCAGATTGCTGACCGAAACGGGGTCGGCGGAGAGGAACAGCTTCGGCGGCTGGACGAGCTCGCCTACGAAATAGTCAGTGGGCACCAATAGCGTGGCCGCAAAAGTGCGCCCGGCTGGTGGTTAGACGCTCCTCTCCCGTTATGTCACAAGACTGACATCCCCTCTACGCATTCCACGCCAAAGCGACTAAACTTATAAGTTCACCATTAGCAGCAGCCAGTCGAGCGGCGCCAGCCAACTCGCGGCATCCACCTATCAGGAAGGCCATCATGTCCCTAAATAGTTTCAACTCCCGCTCCCTTCTTAAAGTCGGAAAAAAAGAATACGAAATTTATCGCCTTGATGCCCTCGACAATCAAGGCATCTCCACCAAACATCTGCCATTTTCGCTGCGCATCCTTCTCGAAAATCTCCTGCGCACCGAAGACGGACGCAACGTGAAGAAGGAAGACGTGCGTTCGATGGCCGCCTGGAATAAGAACTCCAAGCCCGACAAAGAGATTGCCTTCACTCCCAGCCGTGTCCTGCTTCAGGATTTCACCGGAGTTCCCTGCGTCGTCGACCTCGCCGCGATGCGCGACGCCATGCAACAACTCGGCGGCGACCCGGCGCTCATCAATCCCTTGCAGCCAGTCGAACTCGTTATCGACCACTCCGTCCAGGTAGACGAATTCGGCACGAGCAGTGCCTTCGACATGAACGCCCTGCTCGAATTCCAGCGCAACAAAGAACGTTATTCCTTCCTTCGCTGGGGACAAACCGGATTCCACAACCTCGCCATCGTCCCTCCCGACACCGGCATAGTCCATCAAGTTAATCTCGAATACCTGGCCCGTGTAGTTTTTGTGAACGAGGCGAATGGAAAGCGCACCGCCTACCCCGATACTCTAGTAGGCACCGACAGTCACACGACGATGGTCAACGGCCTCGGGGTTCTTGGATGGGGTGTTGGCGGCATTGAGGCGGAAGCTGCGATGCTCGGGCAGCCTGTTTCCATGCTGATTCCGCTGGTTGTGGGAGTGAAGCTTACGGGGCGGTTGCGCGAGGGGGCGACTGCTACTGATCTTGTTCTGACGATTACCGAGATGTTGCGCAAGCATGGGGTAGTGGGAAAGTTTGTCGAATATTTCGGTCCCGGCTTGCGCGATCTGCCTCTTGCCGACCGTGCGACGATCGCCAATATGTCGCCGGAGTATGGCGCTACGTGCGGCATCTTCCCTGTCGACAAAGAGAGTTTGAAATATCTGAAACTTAGCGGGCGCAGCGCGGAACAAATCGCGCTGGTAGAAGCCTACTGCCGCGAGCAGGGTCTCTTCCACGACGAAAAAACTCCGGAAGCAGAATATTCCGAACTGCTCGCTCTTGATCTGGGAACGGTTGAGCCGAGCCTTGCTGGACCAAAGCGTCCGCAGGATCGTGTAGTCCTCTCTCAAGCCGCCGACTCTTTTCAGAAAGCTCTGCCCTCGCTGCTCAAGCCCAAAGCCGCCGCGAAGACTACCTCTGCCTCGGCAGTTGCAAACTCTGCGCGTTGGGAGCAGGAGGGCGGAAGTCCGGCGGCAATTGGAGTCGAGGATCCCAACGTGCACGAGCACGTTCCCGCGAGCGTGAAGGACTCCCTCAAGCACGGCAGCGTTGTGATCGCCGCCATCACCTCGTGTACCAATACTTCGAATCCTTCGGTGATGATTGGCGCCGGACTGCTGGCTAAGAAAGCGGTCGAAAAAGGTTTGTCCGTTCCGCCCTGGGTGAAGACTTCGCTCGCGCCGGGATCGAAAGTCGTGCGCGATTATCTGGAGAATGCCGGTCTTACGCCTTACCTCGAAAAATTAAAATTTCATATCGTGGGGTACGGTTGCACTACTTGTATTGGCAACTCCGGGCCGCTGCCCGCCGAAGTGTCGCAAGCCATCGACGAAAAGGAACTCGTCGTCGCCTCTGTGCTTTCCGGCAATCGTAACTTCGAGGGACGTATTAACTCCGAAGTTCGCGCGAACTACCTCATGTCGCCACCGCTGGTTGTTGCCTTCGCGCTCGCCGGACGCATCGACACCGATCTTCGCAAAGAAGCCATCGGCAAAGGCAAGGACGGCAAGCCCGTCTACCTCGCCGACATTTGGCCCACGCAGCGCGAAGTCGAAGAAGCGGTTGAGCATACGGTTACCGCCGAGATGTTCGCGAAGAGTTACGCGGATGTCTTCCAGGGCGACGAGCGCTGGCGCAGTCTCTCCGTTCCCAAAGGCCAGACCTATGCTTGGGAAAAAGATTCTACCTACATCCGCCGCGCTCCGTACTTCGACGACATGAAGATCGAACCGTCGCCGATCGGCGATATTCACTCTGCCCGCGTACTGGCGGTATTGGGAGACAGCGTCACTACCGACCACATTTCTCCCGCCGGCTCGATCAAGAAAGACGGCCCCGCCGGAAAGTATCTGCAGGAACACGGCGTCAAGCCCGCGGATTTCAACTCCTACGGCTCGCGCCGGGGCAACCACGAAGTCATGGTCCGCGGAACTTTCGCTAACGTCCGCCTGCGCAACAAGCTGGTCAACGTCGAAGGGGGATTCACCCGCCACCTCCCGACCAATCAGGAAATGTCAATCTTCGAAGCTTCCCAGAAATACATAGCCGAAGGCACGCCGCTCATCATTCTTGCCGGCAAAGAATATGGAGCAGGATCGTCTCGTGACTGGGCGGCCAAAGGGCCGCGGCTGCTCGGAGTTCAAGCGGTCATCGCCGAGAGCTACGAGCGCATTCATCGCTCAAATCTGGTTGGCATGGGAATTCTGCCTCTGCAATTCGAGTCAGGACGAACCGCCGAATCACTCAAGCTGACGGGCGAAGAAGTCTTCGAGATTACCGGCGTCCGCGATGTGGTCGAGCATTTCGCCGCCGGACGCAAAATAAAAGTCCGCGCCGCCGCCAACGGCAAGACGACGGAGTTCAACGCGCTGGTGCGCATCGATACTCCGCAGGAAGCGCTCTACTTCGCCAACGGCGGGATATTGCAGTATGTGTTGAGGCAGTTGCTGGCGAGTAAGTCGCAGACGGTGAGCGTGTAGGGTAGCCGGATGCCGGGTGCCCCACCTTTCGCTTTTGAAAGGTGGGATTCCACGGTCGTGCCCGGTTTGGGTATCTGTTGGCTAACGGGAGCTGAAGCCCCTTTCCTCTTTCCACGGCTTACGCGGCGCTAAGCGCCGCTCTTCCACGGTCGGCTCACGCATTTGGGCATCCCACGCTTCGTACAAAATCAAGGTCAAAGGCAGCGGACAAGAGTGTCCGCTCCACACGGGCCATCGCAGCGGCGAGGACAGCAGGTTCCTCCGCTGCGCCGTCCCTCTCGACTTCGCTCAGGGTACGGCTCCGGTCGGAATGATGTTGTGGAGGTAGGCGGCTTTAATCGCAGCGCTGAAGCGCTGCGCCACCCAAAAAATTCCTCACGGGGCAAAGAATGCGCGTTCGGAATGACAATCAAAGTACGCCACTACCCGTCCCCACGGTGATTGCTATGGCGTGGGCCCGCGTCGCATACTGACAACGATGGAAGCAGAAGAGCTAACGTTGGCGGGCAGGCGCATTCGTCTGGAAGCACTCGATCACAGCCACATCGACGGCTTGGCGGCCGCGGCGGGAGCGGATCCGTCGCTTTATCAGTGGAGTCCCGTCCCGCAAGGCAAGTCCCAAGCTGCCGTCTACGTCGATACCGCCCTGGCTTGGCGCGACGCCGGCACGGCTGTGCCTTTCGCTATCGTCAACGTGAACGACGGTATCGTTATCGGCTCGACGCGGTTCTGGAAAATGGAGCGGTGGGCGTGGCCGGCGGGACATCCGCGGCATGGACGCCATTCCCCCGACGTTTGTGAGATCGGCTACACATGGTTCGCCCGCTCAGCCATCCGCACCGCGGCCAACACCGAGGCGAAGCTGCTCATGCTGACGCACGCCTTCGAAAACTGGGAAGTGCTCCGCGTGTGCTTTCACACTGACGTACGGAATGAACGGTCTCGTGCGGCGATCGAACGCATCGGCGGAAAGCGCGAAGGGATTCTTCGGGCGCATCGCATGGCCGCGGACTACATCCCTCGCGACTCGGTGCGGTATTCGATTATCGCGGCGGAGTGGCCGGAGGTTAAGGAAAGGTTGAATCGGTTGATGGACCGCACACACCTCTAGCTGGGGGATGAGGGGTCGCCATTCTTCTTCTGCTGGTTCTGCTCGGCTAGCGCCTTGATGTCTTGCGTTATCTCCTCGTGTCTCTGGAGGCGCAAGCGATGCTCCTCCGGGTCGTGTTGACTCGGGTTGGCTTCGAACTGTTGATTGAGTTCCTTTAGCGTGGCGAGCTCGCTCAGGAGCGCCATCATCTGTTCGGATGCTTCGCTAGACATCATCTCCCCCGCGAATATACGTAGCCTTAGATGGAGGCGGGCGGCGTAAGGTTGGCGAAAGCACCTTGCTCTTCTCGGAGGCTTTGTTGCAGCCTATTAATATTTTGGGATGAAGCCACGGTGACTCCGGGGGCATCGTAGAATGAAAAATCTGCAGTATCGCTACACGGCCGATTTCTTCCCAGGAGTTATTTCTATGACATCCACAGTGAATATCGTAGGCACTGAGCGGCAGTCTGCATCGCCATCTTCGGAACAAAATCTTACCTCGGCGGAGCTTCGCAAGATCGATGCGTACTGGCGCGCCTCCAACTACCTTTGCGCGGGGATGATCTACCTTCGTGACAATCCTTTGCTGAGGAAGCCGCTTCGACCGGAGCATTTCAAGAATCGATTGCTCGGGCACTGGGGCTCCGATCCTGGGCAGACGTTCACGTGGGTCCATCTGAATCGGGTAATTCGAAAGTACGACCTGAACATGTTTTATATCTCGGGTCCGGGACATGGCGCCCCGGCAGTGCTTTCGAACTGCTACCTCGAAGGGAGGTATTCGGAGATATATCCTGAGAAGAGCTTGGATGAAACTGGGATGCTCAAGTTGTTCCGCGCGTTTTCGTTTCCAGGGCAGCTAGGAAGCCACTGCACGCCTGAGGTTCCGGGGTCGATCCATGAGGGTGGCGAGCTAGGGTACAGCATTTCGCATGGGTTTGGTGCGGCCTTCGACAATCCGGATCTGATCGTGAGCGTAATGGTTGGCGACGGCGAGGCCGAGACGGGACCGCTGGCAACCTCGTGGCATTCCAACAAATTTCTGAATCCGATTCGCGATGGCGCGGTGTTGCCAATCCTTCATCTGAACGGATACAAGATCGCGAATCCTACGCTTCTGGCACGTATCACTTCCGAAGAACTCAGCGATCTTTTCAAGGGGTACGGCTGGATGGCGCACGTGGTTGAGGGCGACCAGCCTGAAGTAATGCACCAGAGAATGGCCGCCACGGTTGAGAGTTGTGTGTTAGAAATCCGTGCGATTCAGGAGAAGGCACGCAGGACCGGAAAACCCGACCGGCCGCGCTGGCCGATGATTATTCTCCGATCGCCAAAGGGATGGACCGGTCCGAAAGAAGTGGACGGACACAAAGTGGAGAATTTCTGGCGAGCTCATCAAGTGCCGGTGCTCGATGTGCAAACGAATCCAGGGCATTTGCGCATCGTTGAACAATGGATGCGCAGCTACCAGCCGGAAGAGCTCTTTGACGAGCACGGCACGCTGGTGCCGGAACTGCGCGAGCTGCCGCCCACGGGAGAAAGGCGCATGAGTGCCAATCCTCATGCGAACGGAGGCAAGCTGCGCAAACCGCTCAACCTTCCGGATTTTCGCGACTACGCCGTTTCGATTGACGCGCCGGGAGCGAAACAGATTTCACCGACGGAGACGCTTGGGAAATTTTTGCGCGACGTAATGGCGCGTAACATGACGAGCTTCCGGGTGTTCAGTCCGGATGAGAACGCGTCAAACCGCCTGCAGGATATTTACGCGGCGAGTCTGAAGACGTGGCTCGCTGCGATCAAGCCGGAGGATGCGGATGGCACCGACATCGCTCCTGATGGCCGCGTGATGGAGATGCTGAGCGAACACACGCTCGAGGGTTGGCTAGAGGGCTACCTGCTCACGGGACGTCACGGACTTTTGAACACTTACGAGGCTTTCGCCCACATCATCGATTCCATGTACAACCAGTACGCAAAGTGGCTCGAGAAATCGAAGCTCGAAGTCCGTTGGCGTGCGCCGATCTCCTCGCTTAACCTATTGATCTCATCGCTGGTCTGGCGACAGGATCATAATGGCTTCACTCATGAGGATCCCGGCTTTCTGGATGTGGTGAGTAACAAGAGCGCGGCGATCACGCGCATTTATCTTCCCCCTGATGCGAATTGTTTGCTGAGCGTGGCGGACCACTGCCTGCGCAGCCAGGATTACGTCAATGTGATCGTTGCCGACAAGCAGCCGCATCTCGTCTATCTGGATTTGGAGTCTGCGATCCTCCACTGCACCAAGGGGATCGGCATCTGGGACTGGGCCAGTAATGACGACGGAGAAGAGCCGGATGTGGTTGTGGCCAGCGCCGGCGATGTCATGACGCAAGAGGCGTTGGCTGCAGTCGCTATTCTTCGAGAGCGCCTTCCCGAGCTTAAGATTCGTTTTGTCAATGTGGTGGACTTGTATCGTCTTCGGCCCGACACGGAGCATCCGCACGGGCTCTCCGATCGCGACTTCGATTCGCTCTTTACGAAGGACAAGCCCGTCATTTTCAACTTCCACGGATATCCCTGGCTCATCCACAAGTTCAGCTACCGGAGGACGAATCACGACAACATTCACGTGCGCGGATACAAGGAGAAAGGCAACATCAATACGCCGCTCGAGCTCGCGATTCGCAATCAAGTGGATCGCTTCGACCTGGCGATCGATGTCATCGACCGCGTTCCGAGGCTGCAGGGGCGTGGCGCCTATCTCAAGGAGTGGCTCAAGGATCAAATCATTGAGAGTATCAACTACGCCTTCGCCGAAGGAATAGATAAGCCGGAGATCCGGAACTGGAGATGGCCGGCGGCGAAGCAAGCGAGTCATTAGGTTCTACCTCACGAGGCAGTCGGAGATGTGCAGACTACGAAAAAATCGCCCACGAGTCGCAGACGACTACCATTGGGCTAAACCCCAACCAATTTGCGATCGCTTACGACGAGCTGAAGCGCCGCTCTTCCGCTCTTCCACGGTTATGGCCGAGTTTTTCCCCGCTCATGACGGGGCATGGTAGCGGTAGGGAATTTCCTGAGTTATAACAATCTGGATGGCCTTGTTCGATCCACTGTTCGGCTCGGCGGCGATGGGCGAAGTCTTCTCCGACGCCGCGCGTCTACAATGCATGCTGGACTTCGAAGCCGCGCTCGCGCGGGCTGAGGCCAGCTGCGGTGTAATACCTGCCGCTTCGGCCAGAGCGATTGCCTCCAAGTGCAAGGCGGATCTGATCGACATCGATGCTCTTGCGAGTGCGATAGCCGATTCCGCGAATCCCGCGATCCCTCTTGTGAAGCAGCTCACGGAGCTGGTTGCAAAAGATGATCCTGAAGCAGCCGGGTTCGTTCACTGGGGCGCGACCAGCCAGGATGCAAACGATACCGGGCTGGTTCTGCAGATCCGCAGAGCGCTCCATCTTATTGAAGACGATCTCAATACTCTTTGCGCGAGCCTGGCACAACTGGCCCAGAAACATCGTTCTACATTGATGGCGGGCCGCACGCTTATGCAGCAGGCGCTGCCAACGACTTTCGGAGTCAAGGTTGCCGGGTGGCTCGACGCGATGGATCGCCATCGCGAGCGCTTTGCGGAGACCGGGAGCCGCGTGCTCGTTTTGCAGTTTGGGGGAGCGGTTGGAACGCTCGCTGCTTTGCGGGAAAAGGGATTGCAGGTCACCAAGGCCTTGGCGGCGGAACTCCGCCTGGAGCTTCCGAACATGCCCTGGCATTCCCAACGCGACCGCGTGGCCGAGGTAGCAACCGTCCTTGGTCTTTGCGCGGGCACACTGGGCAAAATGGCACGCGATATTTCTCTGCACATGCAAACCGAGATTGCGGAACTTTTCGAACCGGCGGGCGAGGGGCGTGGCGGCTCTTCGACGATGCCTCATAAGCGCAACCCCGTGAGTTGCGCAGTCGTGTTGTCGGCGGCCACGCGCGTGCCGGGCCTGGTCAGCACAATGTTGAGCGCCATGGTGCAGGAAGATGAGCGCGGCCTGGGCGACTGGCAGGCAGAGTGGGAAACGTTGCCGGAGATCTTCCGGCTGACCGGCGGAGCGCTGCATCAGATGGCGACCATTGTGCCTCATCTCGAAGTCGACGCGGCACGGATGAGGCGTAATCTCGAAGCGACTCATGGTCTGATTTTTGCCGAAGCCGTTACCATGGCTCTAGCAAGTCACATCAGCAAATCCAGCGCGCGAAAGTTGCTGGATGCGGCGAGCCGGAAGGCTCGCGAGTCAGGAAAACATCTACGCGAAGTACTGGCGCAGGAACGCGCCGTTACCGAGGTTCTGTCTCCGGCGGAACTGGATCGCCTGTTCGCGCCGGAAAATTATCTGGGCGTCGCTGAACAGTGGGTGGATCGCGTCATTGATTCGAGCAAGGATTCGAGTCGCAAGCGCTGAGTATTTTTGTAACAGCAGCAAAGATTAAAGACTTAAGGATAAGCTATGCCGTTCGCCGAAGTTGCAGATCTGAAGACGCACTACGCGCTCACTGGGGACAAAGGTCCCGTCGTGATGTTCTCGAATTCTCTGGGGACCGACTTTTCCATGTGGGATGCGCAGATGCCGGAATTGCAGCGGCATTTTCGCATTTTGCGTTACGACACTCGCGGTCATGGAAAGTCTTCAGTAACGGCCGGTGATTACACCATCGAGTTGTTGAGTCACGACGTCCTCGGCCTGCTGGATTCGCTTCGCCTCGACGGCGTGCATTTCTGCGGACTCTCGATGGGCGGCAGTATTGGCATGTGGCTCGGCATTCACGCTCCTCACCGCCTGCATCGACTGATTCTCTGCAACACTGCGGCTCGTATAGGCACCCAGGAGGTATGGAACGCGCGCATCGCAACTGTGCGTAAAGATGGAATGAAATCCGTGGCTGCAGCCGTCGTCGAGCGCTGGTTTACGCCGGAGTTTCGCGCCTCGTCCAGGGAAGAGGTTGTGAGAACGCAGCAAATGCTCGAGAACTCGCCACCGCAGGGCTATGCAGCGTGCTGTGCGGCCGTACGCGATATGGATGAACGAGAAGGGGTGGCGCGGATCAAGGTTCCGACGCTGGTGATTTACGGTAAGCGCGACCCAGTCATCCCCATAGCTGATGCGCAATTTCTTGCCGACCGTATCCCGGGAGCAGAAAAGGTCGAGCTCAATGCTGCTCACCTCTCGAACGTCGAGCGGGCCAGCGCGTTCGCCGAGGCGGTGAGCAACTTTCTTTCCTCATGAGGCCTTGCACAATCTATGACGCCAACCGATGATAGCCGGCGCTACGAACAGGGCATGAAAGTCCGACGTGCTGTTCTCGGCGATGAACACGTGGACGGGGCCGTCGCCGCGACCACAGACTTCAACCGCGATTTCCAGGATTTCATTACCCGCAACGCATGGGGCGAGATATGGGGTCGTCCAGGTCTTCCTCGCCACACTCGCAGTCTGCTGACACTCGCGATGATGATCGCTTTAAATCGGGGCGAGGAATTCCGCATGCATGTGAAGGCTGCCTTCAACAACGGTGTTACCCGCGACGAGATTAAAGAAGTGCTGATGCAATCGGCCATTTATTGCGGCGTGCCAGCGGCGAACTCCGCTTTTCAGATGGCCGCCGAGGTTTTCAAAGAGATGGACGAAAAGAACAAGAGAAAGTCCGGGAAGAGGAAATCGTAGCTGTGAGAGTTTCCGACCGTCACCGTAGCGCGAGAGTGTTCAATTCCGTGCCGATCTCAGTGCGAACCCAAGTCGGAATTGTTGGAGCGGGACCTGCCGGTCTCGTACTCTCTCACCTTTTGTATCTGCAGGGGATCGACTCTGTCGTAGTCGAAAATCGCAGCCGTCAGTACTCCGAGCAGCGCGTGCGGGCGGGCGTGTTGGAGCAAGGAACCGTTGACCTGCTCACGGAAATGGGCGTTGGCGAACGGCTGAAAGCCGAAGGCTTGGTTCACTATGGGGTCGAGCTGCGTTTCGGAGGGCGCGGTCACCGTATCGATTTTCAGGACCTTACAGGTGGAAAAGGAATTACGATTTACGCGCAGCATGAGGTTCTGAAAGATCTGAACAATGCCCGCGTCGCGGCTGGTGGCCAGGTCTTGTTCGAAGTTGAAGATGTCAGCGTGCACGACTTCGATGGTTCCAGGCCGAAGGTCCGATATAGAAAGGATGGAAAAGACTTCGAGCTGATCTGCGACTTCATCGCCGGGTGCGACGGTTTTCACGGCATCTGCAGACCCAACGTTCCCGCGGGAGCGCTCACTTACTACGAACGGGAATATCCTTTCGGATGGCTGGGCATTCTGGCGGAGGCGCCTCCATCGTCGAAAGAGCTGATCTATACCTACCATGAGCGCGGCTTTGCCCTGCTCAGCATGCGGACACCGCACATCAGCCGCTTGTACCTCCAGTGCAAGCCGGATGAGGACATTGATCGATGGAGTGACGAAAACATCTGGAAAGAACTTCAGATTCGTCTGGCTTCTGACGGATGGAAGCTCACCGAGGGCCAGGTTTTGCAGAAGGGCGTAACTGGCATGCGCAGTTTTGTGGTCGAGCCCATGCAATACGGCAGGCTCTTTTTGGCGGGAGACTCAGCCCACATTGTTCCGCCAACCGGAGCAAAAGGGTTGAACCTGGCGATTGCCGATGTGCGGGTGCTGGCACGGGCGCTCAAACAGTTTTATGACGCGGGAAGCCGCGAGTTGCTCGATACCTATTCTGATGTGTGTTTGCGGCGCGTCTGGAAAGTGCAGCGCTTCTCGTGGTGGATGACCTCGATGCTGCATCGATTCCCCGATGAGAATCCTTTCGACCAGCGACGACAACTTGCCGAACTGGACTATGTGACCAGCTCTCGGGCCGCCGCGAAGACGCTCGCGGAAAATTATGTTGGGCTTCCGATGGAGTGACGGCGGTGCAGTTCAACAATTCATTTTGTCATTCCGAACCGGCGTCCCTTGCCGGTGAGGAATCTGCTTTGGCGGGGCAAAAGCAGATTCCTCGCGCGATAAAACTGCCCTTCGGAATGACAAACTTTTCCAGTTGCACCACTACCCGTTCTTCCGTATGGGATCTTTCTTCGGTGTGGAAAGTGCGTGGATTACAGCCGGGGGGAGAGGCACGCTCTTGAGTCGGTGAGCCTCCGTCGGATGGACGCCAGTCCAGACGCGTGTCTCCCATCCTTCCATCGCCAATTCCTCATCGCGCAGAAATCGGTGGCTGATTATGAAACTGCTCTTTTTCCACTCTCTCACGAAGGATTCTGCTACCAGTTCATCACCGTACGCCGACGGAATGACAAACCGCGCGTGCGCTTCCACCACCGGAATACCGATCACGCCATGGGATAAGAAAAGTTCCTTCAGAGGAAGCCCCGCCGCGCGGAACAGGGCGGACGTGCAGTTATCGAACCAGCGAAAATAGTTTGCGTAGAAAACGATCTGGGCCGGATCACAGTCTCCGAACTCGACCCGGATTCGCACACGATTCGTGAACATGGGTGAGTGTTTACTATAGCTGCGCGCAGACCGACTTGCTTTCGGTATACAAGTCGAGAGCCGCGTGACCCATTTCACGGCCCCATCCCGATTGTTTGTAACCGCCGAATGGCAGGGCGGGATCGAAAACATTGTAGCAATTGATCCACACCGTGCCTGCGCGAAGCTTGGCTGCCATGCGGTGCGCCTTGCTGATATCGCGCGTCCAGACCGCGGCCGCCAACCCGTAGACGGTGTCGTTAGCGAAGCCTATGACTTCTTCCGGCTCGTTGAATGGAATCGCAGTCACGACGGGACCGAAGATTTCCTCGCGAACCACTTTCATCTCCGGCGTCACGTCGACCAAAACCGTAGGCTCGACAAAATATCCGGTGTCACCCATGCGTTTGCCACCAACGACAGTCTTGGCGCCTTCCTTCGCGCCGAAATCAAGGTAGCCGCAAACGCGGTTAAGCTGTTCCTCTGAAACCAGCGGCCCCATATTGTTTGCGGGATTGATCCCGGGCCCTACTTTAAGTTTCTTCGTTTCCCCGGCGAGTCCTTCCACGACTCTGTCGAAGATGCTTTGGTGTACGAACAGGCGGGAGCCGGCGGTGCAGACCTGCCCTTGATTAAAGAAGATGGCATTCGCGCTTCCGGGAATGGCAAATTTCAAGTCAGCATCGGCCAAAATAACGTTTGGAGATTTTCCGCCCAGTTCGAGCGAAACTTTTTTCAGATTTCCGGTGGCCGCGTTGGCTATGAGCTTGCCGACCGCGGTTGAGCCGGTGAATGCGATCTTGTCCACGTCAGGGTGGGCAGCCAGCGCGGCCCCGGCCGTTTCGCCGAAACCAGGGACGATATTAACCACACCATCGGGAAAGCCCGCTTCCTGAATCAACTCGCCCAACCGCAAAGCTGTCAGAGGGGTTTGCTCAGCGGGCTTGAGTATGCACGTGCAGCCAACCGCGAGCGCGGGAGCGAGCTTCCAGGCGGCCATGACCAGCGGATAATTCCAGGGAATAATCTGGCCGACCACTCCAATCGGCTCGCGCACGGTATAAGCAAAATACTTGCCACGCGCAGAAATCGGTATTGTGGTCCCCTCAACTTTTGTAGCCCACCCAGCCATGTAGCGGAAAAATCCCACGGCGCTCGGGACATCGACAAGGCGCGAGAATAGTAGTGGCTTGCCGTTGTCGAGGGTTTCAAGTTCGGCGAGTTCTTCGAGGTTCTGCTCGATCAGATCGGCGAGCCTCCAGAGAAGGCGTCCGCGCTCGGCGGGAGAAACATCGGGCCAGGGTCCGGTTTCGAAGGCTTTGCGTGCCGCTGCTACCGCCTGGTCAATCTCCACCCTGCCGCCTTCGGCCACTTGCGCCAGAACTTCTCCGGTGGCGGGGTTCCGGGTTTCGAAATTCTTGCCCGACTGCGCGCCGACCCATTGGCCGCCAATCAACAGTTTTTTAGGTTGGCTCAGGAATTCCTGTACGGAGTGGCGAAGTTGGATGGGTTCGGTTGTCGTAGCCATGCGTCTCCTCTATTACCATTGTACTGTGGCTGTGACCCTGAAAATCCGGAGATTTCCCGTCTTCAGCAAGACAATGCGTTTAAAAACACTCCTAGTATTCCACTATTACCAATGTGGTTCGCGCGGTGTCAAACTAATGGCATTTTCGGGTGTACCACTTCAGCCCTTGCTAGCAAGCCGTGGCGGGTCGCTAGCGGGCGTGCCAGGGATCGATCGTCCCACGAGTTATCTGACTTGGTTCCTAACTCGAAAGGTTCCTTTGAGTCCCCTCATTGGCATCCGAGGGTTCCTAGTGTTCGCCACGACAAAGTAAAAGGCGGCTCGGTAAGCCGCCTTTCCAAAGCTTAGAAATGACACCGTGGATTCTAATGCTATCTTCCGCCAGCCGTCGCCTTCGCCGCCACCGGCACAATCCCGGCGATCTGCATACCTTCAATCAGCGACAGAACATTTCCCGCGCTAGCGCCTGTATCGGTGCACGCATCCACATACGGATGGCGGCTTCCATCGGCGTGCATCACCAGCACATTCGCCGCCGCCTGCGCCCTTTTCGCCATATACGGCAGATGATGCCGGTCATTCCGGCTCAACGTGGGTCCCAGTACCACCAGATCGAACACACTCTTCTTCAGCGCTGCTTCCACTGCCTTCCGGCCGACGGCCTTCTCTACCGTGTGGCCGGCCTGTTCAAACGTCTTCGCTGTGGCCTCCTGCTCGTCGGCATCCCCTTCGCAATAAAGAATTCTTAGCTTGCTTGCCTTCGCCATGAGTCCTAGTCCTCGCCTGGTGCCGGGATTCTGTACCCAGTACCCGACACTCACGGTAGCAATCGCACCGCCCCCTGAGTACATCACCGAAGACCAGCGACGAACGGGCCCAATCCATGCGATGAGCACGCCGCATCCTGCCGAGCAAAACTTTGCACATCAAAACTTCTTCCCCTATGCCGATTTCAGAGCTACACTCTTGGCCCAGAGGGCCTCACATGTTTCGCGCTTGCATCGTCGTCAACATTTTCCTTCTCTTTACGGTTGCCGTTGCTGCTAGGTGCGCGGCACAGGAATCGGACCAGTCCACCGCAAGTTGTAATCTAGACGACGGCCGCCAGGTTTATATCCGCTACAACCCGGTTACCACTAAGGCCGAGAAGGCGCCGAACGGTAAACCCTGGACTCCTGGCGGCGCTCCCATGACTCTGTTCACCGAAGCTCAGCTAAGCTTCGGAGGCTCAACCATTCCCGCTGGGGCTTACACGGTTTATCCGATCCCCGGCAAGGAGTGGACTCTGGCCATCAATAAAAACGTTGCTCCCCACTCTGCGTATGACGAGAAACAGGACATCGCACGCGCGCCGATCGAGACCGATCAGGTGAGTCAGCCTTCGGATGCGCTTGAGGTTGCTTTCGCGCACGTGGGCGAGAAGTGTACGCTCCGGATTTATTTCGGCAAGGCCGCTTGTTTCGCTCCGTTCACTGCGAAGTGAGGGGGCGTGGCGGCTTCGGGCAACACGAGCATCGACTCCCCCATTGCTGCGAAAATCTTCTTGATGAAAAATCTGTTCTGCGACAATCTCTCCATGCGTTGTTTCCCGATCTTATTGTTTTTCGCGGCCACTAGCGCCTTCGCGCAGCCTGCTCCGCAAACCCGCTTTTCCCGCACAACGGAAGACCTGCGCGGAGTGAGCACGGTATCGGAGAAAATTGCCTGGGCTTCCGGCACTCACGGCACCTATCTTCGCACCACCGACGGCCGCATCTGGATCCCGGAGCAGGTTCCCGGCGCCGAGGCTCTCGACTTCCGCGCAGTGGTCGCCTTCTCCGCGGAAGAAGCCTTCCTGATGTCCGCAGGACCCGGCGACCAATCCCGCATCTATCACACCGCCGACACCGGCCGTCACTGGTCTCTCCAATTCACGAATACAAATCCGAAAGGCTTTTTCGATTCGATGGTTTTTTGGGATCGAACGCATGGAATAGTCCTCGGCGATCCCATCCCCGATGAGGCTGGCAACCTGAAATTTGAACTGCTGATCACGGAGAACGGCGAAAGGTGGAGTCCGATCCCGTCAGCTCATCTGCCGCCCGCACTGGAAGGCGAGGGCGCCTTCGCAGCCAGCAATACGTGCGTCGCGATCCTGTCCTCGGCGCAGTCGCGGAAGAGCGGGATTCCGCCATCCGAAAACGAAAGGGCTTCAGCCATCGACGCCAACATTTGGTTCGCCACTGGCGGCAAAGCCGCCCGCGTCTTCCACTCCCCCGACCGCGGACGAACGTGGCAAGTCTTCGATACGCCTATAGTGCATGGTACCGACTCTGCAGGCATCTTTTCGATCGCCTTTCGCGATGCGAATCACGGCGTGATCGCCGGAGGCGATTACAAGCGTCCCGACCAGGCCGGTCCCGACCTCGCCTTTACCAATGACGGCGGCCGAACCTGGACGCTTTCGCAAATCTTCCCACAGTACTATTACTCAGCAGTCGCCTACGACCGCGCAGTCAGGAATCCGGGCGCAGAGAAATTGAACGACAATCAGGCCAAGGTCCGCCTCTTCGTCGTGGAACCTAAATCTATCTACGACTTCCGCCCGCCGCGAAACCCGACGCGCATCAGCCCTCGCAGGGCGTCCGGAACCCAATTCAACGCTGTCAGTCCTTACCCTAACGGTGGGGCCCTCGTTGTCGGCCCCAAAGGCTCGATGGCCCTTGTTCCCTAGAACGCCCCCTAGAGCGCTTGGGAACGTCATTTAGGCTTCTAGCCGAGACTTACCCAAGAGCCCATCCACCCTACGTTCCGTGAAGGTCCAAAGAACCCTTGCTCCTTCGCCCGAAACCCATTACCCTAATGCGAGCCGACCTATGTTTGCCCCGCACCCCAATCTCGCGGACAACGTCAACGAGGCGATCATCCAATCGGAAATCGAAGGAGGAGTGTTTCTCCACGATCTTCCGCCATCGACGGTTCTGCACATTCAAACGCTTCACCATTGCTACACCGCGGTTCTACTGGGAGGTAGCGATGCGCTTCTCTCCGGCCATCCCGAATTTTGCCCCGACCCGGTTCATGTCGCCATTGCCGGTTCTACCTGGGGTGGCTCCATGCTCAAGTTGCAATATGTAGGACGGGGCATGCACCTCGAATTTCATCATCCCGAATACACTGCTCCAATCGTCACCTCGCCCATCCAGGAAATCCGCGACTCGACCCCCATCCCTGCCGCAGCCGTCCTCAACTCCCTAAGCCTTTAATTCCGATCGCACGCCGATTGTGGGCGTTCCCAATGAAATCGCTCACAGCGTCGCGAGCAGGACAGCGGCCAGCTCCCGAACACGATAAGCCGCCTTGTGCAGCAACGCTGCAAATAGATTCTACAAGCATTGTGTCGCACCCTGTAACTCCGTGCCCCCTGTGTTAAAGCTTTTGCCTCACCCGCAGCAACACCCATTGACTTACCAAGCCCCGCACTCTAACATTCCCGCCAAGGACCGAAGCCCCGGGGCCGAAAGCTGAAGACCGATTCTCATGATCATCTCCACGCGCGAAGTTAGCCACATTACGATCCTCGACATTAACGGACGCATTACTCTGGGCGATGAAACCGGGCAACTCCGCGATACAATTCGCAGTCTGATCGCGGAGGGCAAGAAAAAGATCGTCCTCAACCTCGCCCAGGTCGATTACATCGACTCCTCGGGCGTTGGAGAGCTGGTTAGCAGCTACACCGCCGTTCGCAACGCCGGCGGCGACCTCAAACTTCTGAGCCTCACGAAGAAGGTACAGGACGTTCTGAATGTCACCAAGTTGTACACCGTCTTCGACATCAAAGAAGACGAATTCAACGCGGTAAAATCGTTCGACTACTTTTTCGCCAAGTGAGATTGGTGCTGCGAGATTGGATGCTGCGAGATCAGGAGCAGGGTACTCGGTCCTGCTAACTATTTGCCATACTCCCGCACTTCTCCGTCGACTGCCACCGCGATATATTTATGAGTCTCGAGATCGCGAAACTGCACCACCTGATGTTTCTCTCTGGCGAGTTTTCCCCAGCGGCTCGGCTTCTCGCGGTTCTGTTCAATCGCTTCGAACATGCGGCCATTCAACTGGAACTGAACCATTCTTAGCCGGCTGCTACCCACTCGCTTCACGTGTGACTTTTGATCGCCGAGAATAACTTCCTCGCCATTCATTAGCTGTGCCGCCACCGATCCCACAGCTTTTTCCGTGTCAGTCAAGTCAAGCTCCCACTTCGCCGGGAAATCCAAGGCTATTTTCGAATGATAGATCGGAAGTTTTGACGACTTGCTCCACCCATTACTTCTCGATTCCTATGCTATTTCGATTAGTGTTTGCGAAAACAGGGGGACCTCACGAAACTGCACTGGCGTACCGACAAAGGGACAGATCAAGCTCTGGCGAGGCAGTGAACGGTAAGATGAGGCAGGATCAAGTTAGTTAACATCCCGCCGCGGTCCCACTTAGGCATTGGAAGCCTCCGTGACAATTAAGAAACTCCCTACCTTCGGCGGCTCCGGAAACCGGCATGATTCCACTCTTACCACCTTGATTCCTTGATCAAACGAATCGAAGCGTGCGCCGAACCATCTTTCATACTGGCCTTCAAACTGGAAAGTGAGCGGAAATTCGGTACCCTTTACTCGGCAGCTCGCTAGCTCTTCCTGTTCAGCATTTCCACCACGCGCTCATAATCATCGACGCTGGCGTACTCGATCACGATCCGTCCCTTCCCATTCCGATCCTTAATTCTCACGCGCATCCCCAGCGTTCGCTCCATCTCCATTTGCGCTGCGCGTACATTCGGATCCATCCAGCGGGCGCCGCGATTTTTGTTCTCCGCTCCGGGCGTCGGCGATCCAGACAGCGGCGGCAAAGAACCATTCAGACGCATCACGCGGTCTTCGATCTCGTCCCACTTCAGGCGTTTCGTCACCACTTCTTTCGCCACCAGCAGGATGTGTTCTTCATTCTCCAGCCGTAAGATCTCGCGGGCGTCGCTGAAGCTTAAGCGGTCTTCGAGCATGTAGCCCATGACTTCCTTCGGCAGCCGCAACAGGCGCATGTAATTCGATACGGTCTCCCGCGAAACTCCGATACGCTCGGCAATCTGCGCCTGAGTGAGATGAAACTCCTTGCTCAGGACGCGGAAGGCCTCCGCCTGCTCCAGAGGATTCAAATCTTCCCGCATGACATTCTCGAGGACGGTCATCTCCGCAGCTTGCTGCGGAGACAGGCGCCGCACCAACGCGGGAATTGTCTCTTTGTCAGCCATCTTCGACGCGCGCAAGCGCCGCTCGCCCAGTACCAGGGTGTAGCGCCCTTCTTCTTCAGCCGGACGCACCACCACTGGCTGCACTACTCCGTGTTCCTTAATCGAGTCTCGCAGCTCGATGAGCTGCTCCTGGTCAAACACGTATCGCGTCTGGTAGGGATTCTTATCGATCGATTCGATTGCAAGATTCACCACCATATGGCTTGGCGTGTTCTGCGCCTGAATAGAAATCGCCGCGTCGGGTTGCTGCTCGAAGGTCGGAACAGGCGGCCCCGGCTTTACGGCGTCAAGCTCGACGCCAACGCCGGAGCGATCCCGAACTCCCACATTTTTATCATCCCGAACAGGGTAAGGGGCCTTGGTTTCGCCGCCATCCCCATCGCTTTGAACTGACGTCACGATCCGCGGCCCGGGCAGCAACGACTCGAGCCCTCGTCCCAGAGCTCGACGTTTCTCGACCTTCTCTTCTCTCTTCTCTTCCCTCTTGCCGATCGCACGTCCTGCAACATTCTCCGCCGCCGCCGTCGTCATCATCCTTGTTTTTCTCCCGTGAACCTCAGTGTCCCGAAAGTGTTCTCTTCGTACATCGATAACCGTCAATTAATATATCGATGATTATCAATGTTACTTCATGCGCTAATCGCCGAGGGCACAGCACCTGCTGCCGCCATATGTTTCCCAATGATTTCCTTCGCTAGCCGAATGTAACTTTCCGCCCCCTTCGACCGGGGATCGTAAACCAGTGCGGCCTTGCCGTGGCTCGGCGCCTCCGCCAGACGTATGTTCCGAGGGATAGTCGTCGAGCAGACTTTATCACCAAAAAAATTGCGGAGCTCAGCCATCACCTGCTGGGCAAGGTTCGTTCGTTCATCCAGCATGGTGAGCACCACGCCCTCAATCTCAAGCCCAGGATTTAGCGCTACGCGGATTCTCTCCACCGTGTCGAGCAGCTCGCTGATACCCTCGAGGGCAAAATATTCCGCCTGCATTGGGATCAGCACCGAGTCGGCAGCCACCAAGGCGTTAAGAGTCAGCAGATCAAGGGCAGGCGGACAGTCGAGCACGATGTACTGAAAGCGATCCCGCAAGGGCGCGATTGCGTCGCGCAGGCGATACTCTCGCCGATCCACCTCAACGAGTTCGATATTCGCGCCGATGAGGTTCTTGTGCGCGGGAATCAGCCAGAGCTGCTCAAGCTCGTTGGTGGCCAGCGCTTCCTCGGCGCCTGCCGCCCCCAACAGCAGATGATAGGTGGAAATGCGTTCGGGATCTTTCACCAGACCCAGGCCGCTCGAAGCATTCGACTGCGGATCGCAATCGATGAGGAGCGTGTTGACTTCCGCCGCGGCAAAGGACGCCGCTAGGTTGATGGCGGTCGTAGTTTTGCCCACGCCGCCCTTCTGATTGGCAACAGCGATGACGCGTCCCATAAATTGTCGAGGAGCCAGAGTCTCTGCAGCATAATGCGATTCGCTTTTCGAATGCAATGCGGAAGTGCTGTGGACAAGCTGAATTCGTGTGCAAAACTGGCCCAGTGTTCCCGCCGGAACATTTTGTGGTCGCTGCAATACGCGGCGATACTGTGAAAACGAATGTTCCAGCCGGAACATTCAAGATTACGTCTTGCTCCTGGGTGGCGGATTGAGCTCTGGAAATGACAATAGGGTGAAGACGTTCCGACCGGAACATCTGGTAGGTTTTCGTTTCAGAAATGTTATCGCGCAAAGTTGGAGCGGCACTGCAACAAGAATCAGAATGAAATGGCGGGCGTTCCACTTTGGCTTGCGACGCCTGTCATCGTAGGCTATAAATCGAGGATGAATCAGGCCAATCATCCCACCTGTTGATCCTTATGGTTCGAGCATTGTCTGACAACGCCTTCGCTCCAGGGCGCTAGGACGAGCGACCCACTAGAAGCTGGCGGGATTGCGAATTAGGAATTGGGATCGGACCACTCCAGATGATGTCAGGCAGCGTCGATTGAGCAGTCGGCAATTGCGAGGAGCTGATAAGAATCGCCAAGCGCCCGGCCGAAGCAAGAAGAGTGCGGGCTACGCGTAATGCATCGGCGAAGCCCTCGATCGCACGAAAAGTGACTACGTCGAAAGTCAGTGTGATAGTTTCCGCTCGAACGTTCATTATATCGACCTCCGTCAACGTTAGGGCTCGGACTACTTCGCGGAGGAATGTGGCTTTCTTGTGATTGGATTCGATGAGCGTGAGGGCAATGTCAGGGGCCCATAGTTTGATGGGGAGTCCGGGGAAGCCGGCGCCAGAGCCTAAGTCGGCGACGGAATCGTCAGACTCTTTCAACGCGGAGTGCGCTGAGATCGCCGGGGAATTCCTCCTTGGGTTTGTCTCGCGGTTGCGGTCAGGAAACAAGTGGCGGGCAACGAAGAAAGATTCGCCGAAGTGGCGGGTGACGATTTCTTCTTCGTCGCGGATGGCGGTGAGGTTGATGCGGGCGTTCCAGCGGAGGAGTATATCGATGTACATCGATATATATTCAAGCTGAGTGGACGATAGGACACCAGGTTCCTCAGCGGGCCTTTGGCCCTGTTCGGAATGACAAGGATTTGGATCGGGGGATAGAAAGGGGTGCAGCAGTTCGGCGATGCGTTGGGGGTGCATCCTGGAGTTCGATTGTAGACCGAAGAGCCGCTCTGATCATATGGCTGCGGCACAAGACGTTCAGCTGCGCTCGATTGGACAGCCCGGGGCGCCTGTCCCGACATTTAGCAATGTTCCCTGATTCGTCTCGTTACTGCTGGCTTCGGCAGCTCGCGGACAGGAGTGTCCGCTCCCCACGGGCAGATCTGCTGTACTGGGCTGGCTATGTTTGCGGGGGTGTGGCAAGCTGAAGGGATGAAGAAACAAGCGGCGGACCAGTCGTTTCATGATCGGCGGTATCAGGAGCGGAAGCGGGCGGAGGCGGCGAGGAAGACCCCTAAGAAGAAGGTGGCTAAGCAAAGTAGCGAGTCCCAAGTACCTCGTACGGAGTAGCGCGCGAGCTCGGCTGCGGCGTGCGCGTCCGTGCCAGGGCGGCGCTGGCGCAAGCGAGTAGCGGGTTCCTCACTTCGTTCGGAATGACAAGATCCAGAGAAGAAGGTTGTTGACTTGAGAGTTGTTTGTTCTGTAGCTTCTGTTTAAACTGAAAGTACTGATATGGCGACTTTGAGTGGAGTGCAGAAGGCGTACATCTTGCATTGGGGCGAGATGGGGACGCGGTGGGGGATCAACCGGACGGTGGCGCAGATCCATGCGCTGCTGTATTTATCGCCGCGGGCGCTCCCGGCGGAAGAGATTGCGGAAACGCTGAGCGTGGCGCGATCGAATGTGAGCACGTCGATTCGTGAGCTGGAGGGGTGGGGGATTGTGCGGGCGGTGCATGTGCTGGGCGACCGGCGGGAACATTATGAGTCGATGAAAGACGTGTGGGAGATGTTCCGGCTGGTGATTGAACAGAGGAAGCGGCGGGAGATCGATCCGACGCGGGAAATGTTGCGCAGGAGTTTGGAAGAGATCGATCCCAAGGAGGCAGGGGCCGACTTTACTCGGGAGCGGCTGGCAGCGATGGCAGGATTCTTCGAGGCAGTCACCGAGCTGCACGATCAGATGAAGCAGCTGCCGACAGGAACTGTGCGGAAATTATTGCGAATGGGGACTAAAGTGCGGAAGGGGAAAAACTGAGAGCTTCACAGCAGAGGACGCGGAGTTTTTTGGGGCGATCTGTTTTCGTTCCTTCGCACGGAGCACCGGGGCAAACAGGAATACATAGGTCCTTCGGGCCCAAAGGACGGGCCCTCAGGATGACTAGGGTTTATATATTGCGAGAGGTGGGGCATGTTGGAATCGGGTGGTCATGAACCGAAAAAGATTTGGGTGACGTTGAGCGGTCTGCCGCTCACGATTGCGCTGGAGTGGCCGTTTCATCGGTCGACTTCGGGGGCGGATTTTTGGGTGTTGCATGGAGATATCCGGTTGGAAACTTCCGAGGGACTGCATGCTCCGGTGGCGGTGAATTTGTCGGCAACGGTGCGCGAGGTGTTGCCGTCGCTCGAGCCAAAGGATGCGGAGTCTCCTGTAATCAACGCGCTGCGCAAGGAAGTGGACCGCCGGCAGATTGAATTTGTGAAGTCGGGGAAGCTGCTGCCGGTGGCGTTTTCGAGTCGGCATTACGACTTCAAGCGGCAGAAGTGGGTTTTTGGAAAAGCGGCCGACGATGCGATTGCCACCTTTGTGGAGCGGAAGGTGTATTGGCAGACAAAGGTGGGCGAAGAGAAACGAGTTTGGATAGGCGATCCGACTGAGGCACAGTATCTGGAGACTACTCCTGGACATTTGCTTGAAGTTGCGGGGCGTTTAGTGGCGGGAGATGGGCTGCTGCGGATGGAGGGCGAGTGGGCCGAGGCGACTGCTGGGCTCATGGGGCAGGCGGAGAGATTTGAAGGCACCATGCGAACAGCAGTCGAGGAGTTGGAGAAGAAGCACGCGTTTGAGCGAGGATAGGAAGCGCTCGGTTATCGGTTCGGATCCCGTTCGGTGTCTAAGGATTTATGTATATCCTCTCCGAGCGTTGGGATCTGCTAATGCTGCGGGCAATTCTTTCTGTGACAGGCAAGCTGTATATCTTTTGCCTGCTTGCGTCTTTCGTATACACAATCAATTCTCTTTGTCGCATAATGGTTCGTTTTCGTAGCATAAGAAGAACCCCTATCGACGCGGAGCCAGAGAGATTGGGTCCGCTCGTTATCACGCGGACCATCGACAACGTGCGTCAGCTCCACCTGTTGCTTTTGCTTCTCTTTGGGGTGGCTTTTGCAAATGAAGTGTTCGCCACGCTCCGAGCGATCAGGGAAGCTGCGATATCTCTCGCTCCTCTGGGAATCGGCGTTTTCGAACCTTGCGCCACGTTCGCCTTCTTTGTGTCTGGAGTGCTTGTTGTCCTCCACGCCTCTCAATGGATTGTCGCGGCGCGACTACAGAGAAGCCTTTAAGAGTGTCGCTCCCTCAGAGGCTGAAGCCTGTTCCTTTTTGTTCTCGTGTGCGGCACGACTGAAGTCGTGCCCTTCCCGATCACTTTCCCACTGCAGCGGGTCAAACGACTACGATTCTTCTGAGGACTTGCGAGAGAACAGTCCCCACCAGAATCTGGGGGCGATGGCATAGTTTAATTGCACCATGACGATGGCAGCGATGCTGTAATAGGTGTTGAAGAAGCAGAGCAGCGCGCCCAGGGCATAGAGCAATTGTGCGATCAAGATGCGGCGGATCACCCCGGGGTGGACTTCGGGCGGGAGGTCGTCAGCGAGAAGGCGGGCACGGGTGGCGTAGCCCCAACTCCAAAATAAGGTGAGGCCCAGGAGCAGGATATTGCTCCAATAAACAAGCAGTGCAGTGCGGTAGTGGATAAATTCGGCCAGCAGCGCCGTCGAAAATGGCGTGAGCGAGATGCAGCAGAGAAACGCGATGTGAATCCAGGCGAGATTGCGATCGGCGCGCGCGAAGTGGTTGAGTTGGGTTTGCTGTCCGACCCAGAAGATGCCGTTGGTCATGATGCTCATGAGGAAGACGAGCAGGCGTGGAGCGAGTGCGATGAGGATGCGGCGGAGGTCGTGTTCTGAGTGGACTGCTTCGGCGGCGGGGACGCGAAGATCGAGAACAAGGAGGGTCATGGCAACAGCAAAGATACCGTCACTGAGAGCGGCAAGGCGTTCGACGCTTTGTCCGGCAACACGGTTGTAGAGCGAGCGCATCGAAACGAGTTTAGCGATCGTCTTGTCGAAGTCAAAGGCTTAAACACAGGGTTCAAGTGGAAAGGCCGCGTGATCGCGGAGTGTATCCTGATCAGATGCGATCTGAAGGCGCACTAAGGATGGGCAGGGCGCGCGGCGTACTCGTGGCTCTGTGCCTTTTGGTGGTAACGGGCAGGAACCGGGTGTGGGCGCAGGGCGACGAGCCTGGCCAGAAGCAGCCGGAACAGAGCCAGCCGCAGTCTGGGCAGCCAGATGCATCGGGTCAAGCGCCTGCGCAGGAGACTCCAGATGCGCCAGGAGAGTCCAAGAAGAAGGATGAGAGCGCGAATCCGGTGCAGCAGGTCCAGCACAAGACGAAGCAGGCCGTGGGCATGACAAGGGATGCGGCTACGGCCGGGCTGCTGAAGGCGCGGGATTGGGAGTCGGGATGGATTGCTGGGATTTACGTGGGCAAGAACCGGAAGTTGGTTACGCTGACGGCGGCAGAGCGGAGAGAGATTTACTTGCGGCAGACTTTGACGACGCCCGAAGCTTATATGAAGAGAATGTTCGCGGCGGGAATTGACCAGACGCGTGGTGTCCCTTACCAGTGGGACGACGGATGGGCAGGGTATGCGGAGCGGTTCGCGTCGCGGGAAGGGCAGTTTATTGCGGCGAATTCGCTGGCGGCGCTGGGCAATGCGAAGCTGGGATATGAAGTGCGCTACGACCAGTGCAAATGCGAGGGGCTGTGGCGGCGGACGCGGCATGCGTTTATCAGGAATCTGGTGACTTATGATCGTAGCGAGGAGCATTTGCGTCCGCAGTTGGCTTTGTATTTGGGAGCGTTTGGCGGGGGGATGATTTCAACGGCGTGGAAACCGAGTCCGAAGAACGCGTTTACCAACGGTGGAAGGGCGGCGGCGGAACAGGTGGGATGGGGAACGCTGCTGAACTTCTTCATTGAATTTTCGCGGGAGATTAATCGGAAGCAGGGAGTGAGGTAGTAGCGACTGCAGTAGCGGACCGGTGCCTAGCCCGAGGCGCATCTCCCCTCAGAGGTTAAAACCCTCTCCTATCGGGCTGCAACACTTCTAGATTTGCACACTTCCTATTGCAGCAGACTACCTCCGTTGCCGTTGGGTTCTTCCTCTGGAGCTAACACAACGGCGGCGGCTACTTTGTCGCCGGGTTCCATGTGGAGGAGGCGGACGCCCTGAGCGTTGCGGCCGGATTCGCGGATGGTTTTTGAATCCATGCGAATGATTTTGCCGTAGTGGCTGATGAGCATGACTTGGGACGACTCGTCAACCAGCGCGATGGCGACGACTTTACCGACGCGCTCGGTGGTCTTGATGTTGATGACACCTTTGCCGGCGCGATTGGTGAGTCGGTATTCGTCGGCGGGGGTGCGCTTGCCGTATCCGTTTTCGGTTACGGAGAGGATGAGCGTGCCTTTCTGAGTCAGGTCGACGGTCTCGGTTGGTGCGACTTCGGCATCGACTGCGGATGTCCCTTCTGCCGCGGCGAGTCCGCCGACTGGAGCCGCGCCCGGTTTCGGCGTGACCGTCATGCCTACTACATAATCTCCCTCTTCCAGGTTGATGCCGTTGACGCCATAGGCGGCGCGGCCCATGGGGCGAACGTGGTCTTCGTCGAAGCGGATGGCCATGCCCTCGTGAGTGGCGATGAAGACGATCTGGTTGCCGTTGGTGATGCGGGCGGCGACGAGTTCGTCACCGTCTTCGATGTTGATGGCGTTAATGCCGTTGGAGCGGACGTGCATGAACTCGCGCAGCTCTGATTTTTTTACCAGGCCGTTGCGCGTCGCGAAGAATATGTACTTATTTTCTTCTTCGAGATTACGCACAGCCAGCATGGTGCGAACGGTTTCGCCGGGTTGCAATCCAATGAGGTTGCCGATGTGTTTGCCTCTGCCGGCGGCGCTAACGTCGGGGATTTCGTACACCTTGAGCCAGTAGACGCGGCCTTTGTTGGTGAAGATGAGAATGTAGGCGTGAGTAGAGGCGATGAACAGGTGCTCAACGAAATCCTCGTCGCGTGTCTTCATGCCGGTGCGGCCGCTCCCACCGCGGCGTTGCATGCGGTAAGTGGAGATAGGCGTGCGCTTCATGTAGCCCGAGTGGCTGAAGGTGACGGCGACCTGCTCGTCGGCGATTAAGTCTTCAAGAACGATTTCGGCGGCTTCATCTTCGATGCGAGTGCGGCGCTCGTCTCCGTACAGTTCCTTTACTTCTTCGAGTTCCTTGATGATTACGCCCCGCAGTTTCTTTTCGGAGGCGAGGATCGATTCGTAATCTTCGATGCGGCTGCGAACTTCTTTCAGTTCGCTGGAAATTTCGTCGATGGAAAGTTTGGTAAGGCGATGCAATTGCAGTTCGAGAATCGCTTCGGCCTGGCGCGTGGTGAAAGGCTTTTCGGGATCGAGCCTGGGAGCGCGACCACTGGTGTTGATGTCGATTTTCTTGCCGCCGAAGTAGGCGACCAAATTCTCGCGGGCGTCGGCGCGATTGGAGCTAGCACGAATGATGGTGATGACGTTGTCGAGGTGATCGAGGGCGTTCAGATAGCCTTCGAGAATGTGTTCGCGGTCTTTGGCTTTCTGCAGCAGGAAGGCAGTGCGACGGCGGACGACTTCGACACGATGATTGATGAAGTGCTTGATGGCCTGAATCAGGCCCATTTCACGCGGTTGTCCGTTGACCACCGCCAGCAGGATCATGGAAAAACCTTCCTGCATGGAGGTGTGTTTGAAGAGCTGGTTGAGAACAATTTGAGGTTCGGCGCCGCGCTTGAGTTCGACGACAATGCGCATGCCGTCGCGATCGCTTTCGTCCCGCACGTCGGAAATATCCTCGATGTCTTTGTCGTTGACGAGTTGTGCGATGCGCTCAACCAGGCGAGCCTTGTTCACCTGATAAGGAATCTCGGTGACGATGATGGCCTGGCGGTCTTTGGTGATGTTCTCGATGGCGGCTTTGGCGCGCATCATGAAGCGGCCGCGACCGGTGCGGTAGGCTTCGAAGACTCCAGCTCGTCCGTGGATAATGCCGGCGGTGGGGAAATCAGGACCTTGCACGAATTTTAGAATTTCGGCGAGCTGGGCATTGGGGTCGTTAATCAGCGTGATGGTGGCGTTGACGATTTCCGTTAAGTTGTGCGGCGGAATTTTTGTGGCCATGCCAACGGCGATTCCGTCGGAGCCGTTGATGAGCAAGTTGGGAATGCGGGTGGGAAGAACGTCGGGTTCAACTTCGCTGCCGTCGTAGTTAGGGCGGAAGTCGACGGTTTCTTTGTCGAGGTCTTCGAGCAGCGCGGTTGCGACTTGCGCTAGCTTGGCTTCAGTATAACGATCGGCTGCGGGAGGATCGCCATCGACCGATCCGAAATTTCCCTGACCGAAGATCAGCGGATAGCGCATGCTCCAGGTTTGCGCGAGGCGGACGAGAGCGTCATAGACTGCGAGGTTGCCGTGGGGATGGTACTTACCCATGACGTCGCCGACAATGCGGGCGCACTTGCGCGTTGCGCGATTAGGCTGCAGGCCCATCTGCTGCATGGTGTAAAGAATGCGGCGGTGAACGGGCTTAAGCCCGTCGCGAACATCGGGCAACGCGCGGCCGATGATGACCGACATTGAATAGTCGAGATACGACTTGCGCATCTCGTCTTCAATGTTGACGGGCTGAATGTGCAGAGCGCCGGGGCTGCCGTCGCCCGGCGGCGTCGGAGGAGTCAGGGGAAGCTCGGGATTTTGATCGTCAGGCATGGTTAGGTCTTGGCTCTTAGCTTTCAGCTACGATTTGCGCAGAGGCCCATGAACGAGTGTCCGGGGCTCTGCTGAGTCTCGTAACTGGCTGTATTTAAGGATGTTAGGATCACTTTCAACTTCGTTAATTATATCACGATTAAGAGCTGAATCGGGTGGGGCGTTGATTGATTTGAGGCTGGGTTGCAGCAGTGTTCCGCGTTGGGAAATCCGCAGGAAATGATTGCGATCCATGGTCGGACATCACCGGGAATCAGGGGAGGAGGCTGCTATGCTGCGCGGCGATGAAGCGCACTCCGTCGAACGTTATTCCGCCGAGCGTCATTCTGTCGCGCGTCATTCCGTCGAGCGTGGTTCCGTCCAAGCGTATTCCGTCGCTCGATGGCCTGCGGGCTATCTCTATTTCGCTGGTTGTAGCCGGCCACTGGGTGGAGTTGCATTACCACTCCGATGTCGCGGGCGCATTTGCAAATCTGGGCGTCAGAATTTTTTTCATCATTTCCGGTTATCTGATCACAACGCTGTTATTGAAGGAATATAAAAAGACTTCGACCATCCGGCTGCGGCAGTTTTATGTGCGCAGAGCATACCGGATTCTGCCTGCCGCAATGGTGTTTATGCTGCCGGTATTCGTAATTTTCCGGCACGAGTTGCGCTGGTATCACGCCGCGGCGGCGGTCTTGTATCTCACGAATTTCGACTTTTCGCATCCCTGGTTTTTGGGACATTTATGGTCGCTGAGCGTGGAGGAGCAGTTTTATTTCCTGTGGCCCGGCGTGCTGAAAAAGTGGTATCGGCATCGCGTGGGAATTCTGCTTGGAGTCGTCGCGTTCGCGCCGCTTTATCGAATCGCCTGCCATCTGCTGCAGCTGCATGGCAGAGCCGACGAAACGTTTCCCGCGGTGGCTGACATTCTGGCAATCGGATGCCTGGCCGCGATTCTTGCACCGCGGCTGCCGAAAATCAAAGCGGCGTGGTCATTGGCGATGATCCTGCCCGTGGCGCTGGTCCCGATCTATGCAGGCGCTCTGCGCTTCCACATTACTGCCCTGTTGCTGCTTGTGCTTTGGCCGGTGATGCATCTTTCAATCGCCGGAGTGTTGTTGCACGCGGTCGAGACTCCATATTGGATCCTGAACGTGCGGCCGGTCGTCTGGCTGGGGAAGATCAGCTACAGTCTTTATTTGTGGCAGCAGTTGTTTACTTACGGCAGTCCGCACAGGCGCTGGTATTTTGTGTTGTTTGCTGTGGGGCTGGCGAGCGCTTCCTGTTATCTCGTGGAACAGCCGATGCTGCGGCTGCGGGAGCGGAAGGCGAGGGAGCGGAGCGCGGAACTGTGCGTTGTCACTGCTGCATGAGATGGGGTCGAGAAAGGCCATCGAGATTCGCTCGACGGACAGCCGGGGGCGGCTGTCCCCACATGAGTCTTGGCGCTTCATAAATCTTGCTGTGAATCGGCTTCACGGGCGGGTGATGACTTCGTTCGGTGACGATGGGAGGACGAATCTTACGTTGCGGCTGGCATTGGCCTTCTGAGTCCGACTCACGTCGAGAGAGGAAAGTTCGATTTTTTTATTCCAATATCCGTCGGTGTAGTAGTCGCCGCGAATGTAGAGCATGCCGTCCGCAATGGTATAGTCGCGGACTTCTTCGCTGTGTCCGTCGCGGAAGACTAAGATTGCCGGCGCCAGTTCATTCGCCGGAGACGCTGTGATCCCGGCAGGGCGGTTTGATTGCGTACGCATCGGTGTAACTTCCTGAGCGTCATTGTCACTATCATTGCGGCCGAAGCTCAGTGGCAGGGCCTCGCCATCGATTGCGGCACTGGCGACGGGGACATAGCGGCCACCGTGCAATTCCATCACCAGCGGCTGGGAGGACAGCGAATCGCGCGAGTTGCCAGAAATCATGTCAGGCCGCGGTGAACCGGACGTGGAGCCAAGCATCTGCTGCGCGGCTTGCAAGACGTACGCAGGAGGCTCAGAGGCGACCGGATAGCCAGTCGAATAGATATCGCCCGGATCAAAGTAATCTCCGAAGAACGGGAACGGAAGAGAAGCATACGGCGCGAATGGAAACTGAGAAGACCGGCGGAATCCGGAGTGGGAGAACGCTCCGCGCCCGCTCGCAAAACCGTTGAAGTGCGATCCTGCTGCTCTGCCTGCGCCGACGGCGTGCGCAGGGGAGGTAGATGCAAATCTCTGGGCCGAGGCGAATGGTACAAGCATCAGGAGCAGCAACAACAGCGCTAAAACTGGACCGCGCCAGAAATTCCCTGCGCGGAGAAACTTAGCTGAAACATTTCGGCGACGTGAGCCTCTTCGTCTGTCGCTCAGGGTAGGTCCGAGCCCCACGAAACGGCCGAAAATAGCGAGGGGGCGCATGGTTAATTTTCCTGGGCTGTGGGCGGCAACTGGAAGGTGACTCCGCGGTCGTCGTTTTGCTTTTCGGTAGCTGGGAGATCGAGGTCCGCCAGAGCGATCTTGCGCGGATGACCTGGACTTAAATCGTAAAGTGTTTGAGCGACGATGGCGTAGTTCTCCACTTCTACGCGGTGACCGTCTTTGAAGACGAGGGTGGTTGGGGATTGCAGTGATTCAGGAGCCGGATCGGCGCTCGATTGCGCCGCAGATGCGTTTTGCGTCCCACCGTGGGCATGGGCCGGGCCTTCGTACGAAGGGGGGACGTAGGAGGCAGCGCCCGCTCCTCGGCGGTCGAAGACAGTCGGACCTCCTTGATACTCAGGATCGTCGTCGTCATTATCATCATTGCTGCTGTTGCTGGCGTCATTCGCGTCGACGCCGTACGGGACCGCATACCAGTACGGGTAAATGTTCGGAGAATGGGAATCGCCGTTGGCAGTGTGATGCGGGTGATGGTGTTCGCCAGTGTTGTTTAACCCGCCTGGGGAATGCGGAAAGTTGCCGGAATGGGTCACGCCCGAGTTGGACGGTCCAAAGGCGTTGTGAATCGATGCCGCGCCTGTGGGCGGAGCAATACTGCCAGTTGGCGGCGCGACGCTGCCAGTGGGTGGCGCAGCGCTGAACGAATGAGCAGAACCGGAAGAAGACGCGCTGTTGATCTGCGCGGGACTGCCAGTCACAAAAAGGGGAGGGAGCAGAAACATCCCGAAAAGCGCTAGCAGGGCTTGAATCGAGCGCTGTACAGAGCTGAACACATCACTATGATACCGCAAACTACGATACTCCAACGCGAACGACATGGCGCACCTCCAGACAGCACTTCCCTTTGAATTTAGATCGCGGGTGGACCGGACGAGATGCGCGGGGAATTGTAGAGAATTGTCAGGCGACTCGCGGCTCGGGACGTGTCAGAAATCAGTCATAAATCATCCGCTCGGCACCTGCCATAAAGCCATGAGACTCCAGAGGATATAAGCGCCGAGCAACCCTCCGACACAAGCGGTAATGAAGAGCCGATACCGAGTTTCCATGAGATCGGCTATAACGCCAGAGACGAAGATCAGCAGGAAGGGGATTGTGGCGACTAGAAATCCAGCGCCAGCGATGTGAGGATGGGCCATTGCCATGCCGATAAAGAGCAGGGCGACCAATCCAGGAGCTGTGTTGCCGAAATAGCGAGTGCGCGGCCACATGAGGTAAATTGCAATCGCCACGGGCAGGAGCAAAGCAAAGGCGGGACATGCCCGCAGAATTTGTAATGCGACTTCGCGGTAGACTCCGAACACGGTAAAGCCCCGCCAGGTCGCTCCCCAGAAAGAGGCGTGCTGCACCCCCTGGGAAAAAGCGTGGAGATGGAAGAAGTAGGTTGCGAAGAGTATCGCGAGCGCCACGAGACAAGCAGTAGCCCAGATGATGAGGGCTGCTACCCGCCGAATGGGCGCAAGATAGAGCAGGAAAGCGAGGGCTAAAGGCACCACGATGATCATAGAGAACTGGGATCCTACGGCAATAGCTATGGAGACGCCAAGCAGAACGATGCGGCGCCAATTCCACAGAATGACTTCGCGCGGGGCGTAGAGCGTGTGGGCAACGGCGATGGCAGTAAAGATAGCCCCGAAGGATCCCCAGGCGGCGAGGATTTCAGGCTCGGTATGCCAGACGGCGCTGGTCTGGATCATCGAAGGAGAAAAGCAATAGAGGGTGAGTGCGAGGAACCCTCCGGTGTTTCCGCAGAGGCGGCGGGCGACATACCATAACGAAGCTCCAAGGAAGACCCCGAAGGCGAGGAAAGGAATGCGCGGAAGCCAGCGCCCGTACGGCGATGATTCGGGATTGGGCAGGGCTCGTGGCAAGGCGAGCAGGGTCGCGGCAGTCACAATGGCGAGGAGCGGGGAGTGCCCCATGTCGAAGCCATCGGCGTCTCGATCGACCTCGATGGGAAGCGCACCTGCGGAATCGGGGTAAGGCGCTCCAGCGATCGCCCCACCGTGGAGTTGTCGCCATCCTGCGGCAATGCGGGCTTCCTCGGACGCGCCCAGACCGACGTTTTCACGAAAATCGGTGGCCCGCGACTCCGGGCGCAGCTCGCAGCGGACGAGCCAGACCGCCTGTACCAGAAAGCCAACGAGCAACGCTCCGGCTAGAAACTGCGGACGGCCGAAGCGTTCGCGGTCGAAAAATCGCGTCATAAGGGTGAGCCGAGTGTTTTACCATGGCGCAGGACAGTTTGGGAAGCGAGAGACGCGGCACGATCAGTGCGTCCTGCTTTGACTTGAACGATCTTTGACTTGAACGAACTTTGAATTGAACAAACTTTGAATTGTGAATTGAACGATCTCTGGTCGGACGTACGATGCAGGAAGGGATGAACATTTCGAGCCAGGAGCAGGAGCCGGAGTCTACTGCGGCCGGAGTTCCGACTCCCGCGCCGGACTTTTCGGTGCAACCCTCCTATGTACGCGATGTGTTCTTTGGACCAGACGGATTGAGAGCGGGCTGGGGACTCGCGTTCTATGTGGCGATGTTTTATCCGCTGCAGTTTGTCGCCAGCCGCTGGGCTTTTTCGCTGGAACTGGATGCCAGCGGATTGTGGCCGATGATGCTGGAGGAGTTTGGAGTGCTGCTGGCGGCGGTGCTTCCAGCACTCCTGTTGGCCAGAATTGAGAAGCGTCGGTGGGGTGTATATGGTCTGCCGCCGCGGCAGGCGTTCGGAAAATTGTTCTGGCTAGGCGGGGTGTGGGGATTCGCGGCGATTACGTTGCTGCTTGCCGCGATGTATGGGCTGCGCGTGTTTGAGGTGGCTCACTTGGCAATTCACGGTTTGCGAATCTGGAAATTTGCCGTGTTTTGGGGTGTTTTTTTTCTGCTGGTGGGCTTTTATGAAGATTTTCTTTTTCGCGGTTATTCGCAGTTCGCACTGACGCGGGCGATTGGTTTCTGGCCGTCTGCAATTTTGCTGTCGTGCGCATTTGGCCTGATCCACTCGCAGAATGCTGGTGAGCAGTGGCCGGGCTTGCTTGCAGCAGCGGTCATTGGGTTCTTCTTCTGTTTGACGCTACGCCGAACGGGAACATTGTGGTTTGCGGTGGGCTTTCACGCAGCCTGGGATTGGGGAGAGACTTTTGTTTATTCTGTGCCGGATAGTGGCACGCTTTTCCCCGGACATCTGCTGAAGTCGTCGTTTCACGGGCCAACCTGGATTACAGGAGGGGTGGTTGGGCCCGAGGGTAGCGTCTTGTGCTTTGCGGTAATCGGGGTGGTGTGGATGGTGTTTGAGCGGACTCATCGAGAAGTCCGGTATCGAGTGGAAAGAGAAATATCGATGGAGAAAGATCTTTAACACAGAAGACACTCGGGATCACAGGGTAGTTCACAAGCGGTTTTCTCGTTCCCTCAGCCTTTCCAGGAATAAGCTCGAACTCTTTCGGGAATCGTGCGTCAGCATGGGTGGTAGATCGGTTCATGCCGGCTTGTTTCTGGCTTTCGCGACAACGCCTTTCGCTTTTATCCGGGGCTACCGGACACGGCCCGTAAGGAGTAATCACTGGTTATAGTTGATAACATTTCCCGTTGCGTTAACGGGATTGCCGGTTCCGTTATAGAGCATCTGGCTCGCGCCCGGCCCAGAACTCCCACCAACGAAGTCGAACGTGCTGTATTGTATTGCTACGTCAGCGGGACCCGCGCCTGTGGAATCCTCTTGAAGCCAGACGCCATAATTGCCCGTGGCGTCTCCATCATTGAAGCAGGTGTCCCCGCCCAGCCAGAGGCTGTTCACCGCCCCGTAAACGCTAAAACAGGCGCCTTGAACGCTGTAAACGTAATACGGGAAGGCCTTAATTCCAGGAGCTTCGCCCATGTTAATGTCCATCAAGTCGAACTCAATGTTAGCTGCGGAGGCGGCAGGACAACTGGGGTTGTTCCTTGCGACTTGGTTCGAAATAACGATCGGCGACGAGACAATACAATTCTTAGGGTAGGAAGTCGTGCCATAGGAGGCGCTTCCGCCCGAAACATAAACGTTTTGCGGCATAGCCCCCATCCAATCCTCCACGGCAATTGAGCAGTAGGCCGGGCTCTCTATCGTGGGGCTGTAGATGGTCACCCCGTTTACGTCTCCGGCTAGCTGGATTGCGCAGTTGTAAATGAGGCCGCCGCCGGGGTTGTCGCTTCCCTGGATGATGGGATTCTTGATCGTGATATCGGTAACGGTGCCGCCAGGCTGGTTGTTGTTGGTGCACGGCACATTCCCGCCCACGACCGCAATGCCATCATCTGAGTAGCCGTGCAGCTCAGCGTAGCTAGAAGTGATATTCGAGACCGAATCACCCGCGACATAGGACTCACCAATGTGTTCGCTGTCCTCGTGGTTGTTGTAATAAGCATTGCTCATCAGCCATACGCTGTTCGCGTCCTCCATGACGCCGATGCCGCGTAGGGTGTTCGAAATAACCGAACTCTCTACATACACCTCCGATGCATACTCGATAAAAACGCCCATGGGTTCGCCATTACCGAGCATGTTCCAATTGAAGTCCAGTCCGTTGTCGAAGAGTACTCCTATAACTTTTGCATTGTTGATTCGGTTTGCGTGAGACGATCCCACGATGGCAACGGTGTTTATTCCCCTCGGATAGGTTGCTGAATAACCGGCTTCCCAACCGTTGTAGATATGGGTGTTTGACCCAAAAATCTCATGATTTGTGCCGATGTTAATCGTGCCAGCGGCGAAACCGTAGCTATTCGAAGGCAATGTATCGATTCCCTCAGTTTGAAAAGCCGCATTGATAGCTGCCGAAACATCGTGGCCTACTCGCGTGCAACCGTCGCTAAAGGGTATCGCTGCGGTGACTCCGGTTATAGGCGGACACGCACCACCGGTCGTCACCGTTCTGCTTGCCGGGACTGCCGTGGTGCCATGGGTAGCATCGGAGCAGCTTGTGATGGTAGTTGTTAACGGCGCGTACCGAGTCTCAGTTTCCCCGTTACCTGGTCTTCCAGTCAGCACAGTGCTTTCCGCGCCGTAGATTGAGATGTACTCACCTACGCAGTTTGAGGTGTCCAGCTGGATGCCGCTAAGAGTGAAGTTGCTGGAGCCTGCCGCTATCGAAGCTGTACCTTGTTGGAAATCCCAAATAGCATCCTGTGAAGCTACGAATGTTTCGAGGGAAACCAACACCAGCAGGATTAGTTGCGGTCCTCTCATAGTTCGATGCCCCCGAAGGTCTTTGTCCCGGCGATAACGCGCTGGTAACCTATGCCACACTATACAACAGAAGTCGAGAAGCCTTCGTCCAGCCCTGTCGCGCTGGGCCGTTATCGATTTCCCAAGTCATCCTACTGCGTCGCAAACTTCGTGGCCCAAAAGACGCCTTAATTCTTTTTTCTCATTCGCCCAGCGGCTAGCCGTTGACGGCCTCTACTTTTTTAGCGACGACAAAGACATTGGTGGAAAGCTTATTCAGCGGCCATAGCTTTTCCAGAGAAGCGTTCAAGGAAAACAACGATTCGACAAGACGATTCGAGAAAGGAGAATCAAACACTCCTCCTGCGGGGCTTGACAGGCTAGGCACCATCTGATGATAGCCAAAAATGATTGGCAAAAAACCATGGTGTATAAGCATGTTGAGAGCCTCGGACAAGGAATAGAGCCGCAGGTGATGTGGGTTCCCGAGCCTTCGGTTCAGCCACTCGGTATACGAATATTTGTTTGGCAGATGAGTGATGATGAAGTGACCTTGAGGGCGAATGATTCTGTACAGCTCTTTCAATGACTCGGAATCGATCGGGACATGTTCCAACACTCCGCTTCCAATGACCGCATCGAATGAACTATCGTCATAAGGTAGACGATAAGGGTGGGTCAATTGAGAGTACTTCAAGCCGCTAAAGTCGTAAAATGCGCGATACTCGAGAGGTCCCACATCACATCCGTGGATTTCCACCTCGGCTCCTCGGAGCATGCGGACCATACACGCGTCAGCACCTTGACGGCATCCCCAATCGAGAACTATGTGAGCGTCCTTTAGAATACTCTCGCAGCGTTCGAAGATGGCGACTTGTCGGCGGATGACCGCAGAGTTTCGAGAGTGGGAATAAAGATAACGATCGTCGCCAATCTCAGCCTGCAAGCGATAAAGCTTAGAAAGTGCAGCCAAGTAATCGGACATTAGGTCCTTATAAATGATTCCAGGTTCGGAATCCAGCGAAGGCTCATGGGCCGTTGCGCACAGCCGTTAGTCCTAGGAAGAAAAATCCTGTTGCTCACGACATTTTCTTTGTCGATGGCGTTGCTGTTTACTGCGGGAGCGGTGGTACTGGGCCAAACTGAGACGCGGCCGAGGGTTCGCGACTTGGGGGTGAATGTGGGCGTATTGCCCACTGGCGCGCTCAATGCCATCACGGATGTTGCCGGAGTAAAAGTAGGTCAAACGACGCTGATTCGTGGCGACAACATCCGAACCGGTGTTACAGCTATTCTGCCGCATGGAGGCAATCTTTATAAGGAGAGGGTTCCGGCCGCGATTTTCCTGGGCAATGCATATGGAAAACTGGCCGGCTCGACGCAGGTAAACGAGATGGGCGAGATTGAGGCTCCCATCCTGCTGACCGCTACGGACTCGGTTCCCAGAGTGGCGGACGCTGTCATCACCTACATGTTCAACCTCAAAGGAAATGAAAATGTGCTGTCGGTGAATCCGGTGGTGGGCGAGACCAACGACGGCTGGTTGAGCGATATTCGCTCGCGCCCGATTTCCGCCGACGATGTAATTTCGGCGATCAACAACGCTGCTGCCGGACCGGTCGAGGAAGGGGCTGTCGGAGCAGGCACTGGCACGGTTGCGTTTGGATTCAAAGGGGGAATTGGGACTTCGTCACGGCGGCTGCCAGCGTCGCTTGGCGGCTACACGGTGGGAGTGTTAGTCCAGACAAACTTTGGTGGGAACCTGATTATTGCGGGCGTGCCTGTAGGCAACGAGCTGGGAAAGTTTTATCCTCAGCGAGCGTCTAGCCAAAACAAAGAGCCGGCGAGTGATGCGACGGCGCAGTCGGTGGATGGCTCTTGCATGATTGTGGTAGCTACGGATGCCCCGCTGGAGCACCGCAACCTGAGCCGCCTGGCGGCACGCGCCATGATGGGACTGGCCCGGACCGGGTCGAGTGAAAGCAATGGCAGTGGAGACTATGTGATTGCATTTTCCAGTTCTGCAGATGTGCGTATCGACCCGAATAATGCGCTGTGGCAGCCGAAGGGACTGTTGAGCAACGAAAGTATGTCTCCGCTATTCGAAGCAGTGATAGAAGCCACCGAAGAGGCGATCGATAACTCGATGTTCCGGGCGCACGATATGACAGGGAACGGACACACAGTGAAGGCTTTGCCGCTTCAGCAAACCATCGATCTGTTGAAGAAACACAAAGCACTCGCCGCAAAGTAACGGCGTCACGACCGATTCGATTTGCGGTGACCAGGGCAATTCCTGTTTTTGAAAAAGCGGCACGGTCAGCGTGCGAATTAACTTTCTCCTAAGCTTCGCCCCAGTGTACCTTGAGTTGATTGACGAACGTTAATTGACGAACAGTGATTGATGAACTCTGAAGTGGATTTGCTCAAACCGTTGAAACAGTACTGGGGCTACAGTACCTTTCGCCCGTTGCAGGAGCGCATCGTCCGCAGCTTGCTGGCCGGGCACGATACGTGCGTGGTGATGCCGACGGGCGGAGGCAAATCACTGTGCTATCAGTTGCCGGCGGTCGTGTCGGAAGGAACGGCAGTGGTGATTTCTCCGCTGATTGCGCTGATGCAGGATCAGGCCACGCAACTGGCGCAGATGGGGATTCCGGCTGCGGTACTGAATAGTACGTTGAGCGACGCGGAGCAGGGAAAAGTGATGAGCCGCGCGCGCGAAGGCGCTTACCGGCTGCTTTATGTTTCGCCGGAGCGAGTGGCGCGAGGCGATACCATGGGTTGGTTGCAGCAGATACCCATCGCATTTTTCGCCATCGATGAGGCGCACTGCATCTCGGAGTGGGGACACGAATTCCGTCCAGAATACCGGCAGTTGAGCCGGCTGCGCACAAACTTTCCGGATCGCCCCACCGCTGCGTTTACGGCGAGCGCCACGCGGCACGTGCGGCATGACATTCTGGCGCAACTGCAGTTACGCAATCCCGACAAATATATTGCCAGCTTCTATCGGTCGAACCTGCGTTACCTCGTGCGCGAGTGTGAAGGGCCGGAGCAAATGGCGTTGCTGGTCGATGCACTGCGCGGCTACTCTGGCAGCAACGTGATTGTTTACTCGCCGACGATCAACCGCGTTGAAGAGACGGTGGATTTTTTGGAAGACCGCGACATTACAGCCGTAGGTTACCACGGGAAGATGGGGGCCGAGGAGCGGCGTCGTAACCAGGAGCGGTGGATGTCCGACGAAGTGCGCGTGCTGGTGGGAACCATCGCCTTTGGCTTGGGCATCAACAAAGCGGCGGTGCGAGCGGTGATTCACTTGTCGCTCCCGAAGTCGATCGAGCAGTACTACCAGGAGGCTGGCCGCGCGGGGCGCGACGGCGAGAGCGCGGATTGCGTTTTACTGTGGCAAAAGAAAGATGCCGGGCTGCTGGGTTTTTTCGCGAATCAGATCACGGACTCGGCCGAGCGTGAGCGGGCGTGGGCGCGGTATCGAATTATCCGCGAGTTTGTGGAATCGAGGCGCTGCCGTCACCGGCAGATTTGCGCGCATTTTGGCGAAGCTCCAAAGTGGGAGACTTGCAAGGCGTGCGATGTGTGCGGGAGCGCGGCGGAGTGGATGGCGAAGCCTCCTGCAGCGGCGGCGGAACGCAGGTCTGCGGCTGGCAGAAAACGATTGCCGCTACTGCCGGTTCCTGTTACGGCTGGAGCTGAGGCTGAGGAATTACACGAGTATCTGCGGGAGTGGCGCCGCGCGATGTCGAAGGAGCAGAACGTTCCCGCTTACATCGTGCTACATGATTCTTCGCTGGAAGAGATTTGCCGCCGGCCTCCTAAATTGCTTGCGGAATTGCTCGACATTCCAGGGATCGGCGAACGCAAGGCAGAAGTTTATGGACAGCTCATTTTGGATGCGTTAGAGAAATTTGACCAGGGGGAACGGGCAAGTCGTTCGGAACGGAAGGCAAAGCCGGTCGACGAAACGCTGCGCTTGCTTCGCGAAGGCCGAACCCTTGAAGAGATCGCGGAGGCTCGGGGACGGCAACTCTCGACGATCGTGAACGCGGTGGCGAATCTCCTGGAGACGGGGCAGGTTGAGTTTCAGCCTGCCTGGGTGAGTCCCGAGAAGCAATCCGTGATTGGAGCCGCGTGCGCCCGGGTTGGGTTTGAGCGACTCAAGCCGGTGAAAGATATTCTGCCGCCGGAGATTACTTATGATGAGATTCGACTGGTGGTAGGAAAAATTAGGCGCGAGATGAAGGTTAAGACTGATGTTCCGGCGTAGGTTTCCTAATGGGATCGCTTCCTCGGGTTCTTGCGGTGTACGTATTTCGCGGGCAAGCCTGCCCTGAGCTTGCCGAAGAGAGTACCCGCGCCACACGTGTTTTAACGCGTGGATGAGTCGCCAGCGACCGCACCAGGCAAATCAGCAGCTATCTGTAATTTGAGAACCTGATTGGCCGCTTCCTGGCCGGTGCGGACGCAATCGGGAACCCCGATGCCAGGGTAGCCATTTCCTGCAAGGGCGAGACCTGGCAACTGCCGGCGCAGGCGCTCGATGCGGTCGAGACGTTCGAGGTGACCGACTCCGTACTGTGCCATGGCCGACTTCCACTTATAAACACGCGCAAAGAGAGGCGCGGCACGCAGGCCGAGGATCTGCTGCAACTCTTTGCGGACGACAGCGATGATGGCGTCGTCGGTCTGCTGCAACATCTTTTCTGAGTGCGATCCCGCGAAGAAGCAGCGCAGCAGAGCGCGATCTTCGGGGGCGCGGTGGGGAAACTTGTTGTGCACGAAGGTCGCAGCCATCAGCTGCTTGCCTTCACTGCGCGGTACGAGAAATCCGAAGCCCGGAGGAAGTGACTGCCGAACGCTGCGATCATAGCCGAGTCCGACGGTGATGGAAGAACTGTACTGGATGGCGGCGAGTTCGACAGCGAGTTCTGGGCTGCAGTTCGACAGAAGTTTCGCTGCGGCGTGAGTCGGCACAGCGAGAATTACCGCGTCGAAATCGGCGCATTTCGATCCGGCCAGGACGGTCCAGCCTCCTTCGGCGTCGCGTTGAATCGACTGCACGGGAGCGTTCGTTAAAAGTGAAGTCTGATTGAGCCGCGGAACGAGACTTTCGACGAGCTGCTGCATGCCGTTCTTGAGAGAAGTAAACAAGGACGGCGCTGGTTCGTTTGCGGGACGAAGCATTTTTTGGCGTGCGGCCAGCATGGCTCGGCCAAGACTGCCGTGAACGCGCTCCATCTCGGCGAAGCGCGGAAGGACGGCACGAACGCTGAGGCTGGCCGCTTCGCGACCGTAAACGCCAGAGAGGAGCGGATCGGCGAGGCGATCGACCATCTCCGCGCCGTAGTGGCGTTCGACGAGAGACGCTACACTTTCATCGGCGTCCGCCGCGCGCGGAGGATGAAGAAGTTCCCGCACCATGCGCAGTTTGGTGGACCAGGAAAAAAGCGGAGAGAATGCCGTGGGCAGAATCTTTGTCGGAACCATGAACATCAGCCCGTCGGGCATCGGGATGAGGCGGCCCCGCACGAGGATGTAGGTTTTGCGGTCGGCGTCGTTTGAGCCGATGAGTTGATCGCCAAGGCCGAGCGAGCGGCAGAGATCGGCCGCCCATGGTTTCTCGCTGATGAAGGAATCTGGGCCTGCTTCTACGACACAGCCCTGAACGTGTTCCGTGCGCAGAACGCCCCCAAGCTGCGACGAGGATTCGTAGACTGTGTATTCGATTGCTCCGGCGCGGCGATGCTCTTCGAGCGCGAATGCGGCGGCGAGTCCGGAGATACCGCCGCCGATGATCGCGATGCGAGTCATGGGATTCGACTTCCAGCTTTCGGTATGCGGCTTTCCGCTGCGGGATTCATTGGCGAATGCTCCTGGGCAAATGCTCCTGAACCATGCGAGCCAGGTTCTTCACATTTTCCACCGGCGTTTCCGGCAAGATGCCGTGGCCGAGATTGAAGATGTGGCCAGGGCGTCCGCCCGCCAGGTGCAGAATGTGTTCCGCGCGAGATTTCAGTTCACTCCAATCCGCGAAAAGCAGTACCGGATCGAGATTGCCTTGAACGGCGCAGCGATATTCGAGATCTCTCCACCCCCGGTCAAGCGGGATGCGCCAATCGAGGCCGATAACTTCAGCCCCGGTTTCGTTCATCGCCGGAAGCAGCGTGGCGCTATCCGTGCCAAAATAAATTATCGGAGCACCGGACTTTTGAATGTGCTTGACAAGTGTCGTGACATGCGGCAAAACGTGGCGGCGATAGTCCTCCACGCTCAAACAACCCACCCAACTGTCGAAAATCTGGATAACGTCGGCGCCGGCGCGAACTTGAGCAGCAGAGTATTCAGCAGTGACGTCAACCAGCTTGCGCATCAACTGATCCCAGTTGGCCGGGGAGTTGTACATCATTTTTTTCGTGTGCAGGTAATGGCGTGAGCCGCCGCCTTCGATCATGTAACTGGCGAGAGTGAAGGGCGCTCCGCAAAAACCGATCACCGGGAGCTTGCTCGCGAAATGTTGCGCGACCAAACTCACCGCCTCGGATACATAACCCAGCTCGGCAGCGCGGTCGGTTCGAAGTTGACGCACATCGTCGAGGGTGCGAACAGGCCGTTCGATGACGGGGCCCTCGCCGGCGGAGAAATGAAAGGGCAGGCCCATCACTTCGAGAGGAAGCAGCAGGTCGGCAAAAATAATGGCGGCATCGACGCCAAGGAATTCAGCAGCAGTGATCGTCACATCGGCGGCAAGCTGGGGCATCTTGCAGATTTCAAGGAGAGAATGTTGTTTGCGAACGGCGCGGTACTCAGGCATGTAACGCCCGGCCTGGCGCATGAACCAGACAGGAGTTCGGTCCGCGGGCTGCGACTTGCAGGCGCGAACGAAGATGGAATCGGGCGCAGACATGACCGATTACTGTAGCATTGTTTGGCGGATGCACGCCGGGATGTCGCCAAGCGCCCCCATGTGTGTGCGACACTAAAGACGACAAATTCGAGCGCCGCCCGGTATCCGCCTATCGGAAGAATCTTAAGGTAGAAAACGGAATGAACGAAGGTCACATCGTAAAAGAGAAAGTGGACCTTAGCGTCGCGGATGGCAGGCGCATGGGCGCCTATGTGCCGCGTCCGGCGCAAGCCGGGGCCTATCCGGGGCTGCTATTGTTCCAGGCGCGACAGGCTTGGGCGTTGACTTTGGAGTTCCTGCGCTCGTGAAAACTCTCGGGACGTTTTTCGCGGCGACGCTCGCACTGCTGATGATTGGAGTAACCCGGCGGGCGGATACTTCTCAGGCCGAGCGAGCCGAGCAAAAATCCCAAAGTACTTCGGCGCCTACCTTCTATAAGAATGTGCTCCCGATTCTGCAGGAAAGATGCCAGAGTTGCCACCGCACTGGCGAAGCCGCACCGATGCCGCTGGTGACTTATGAGCAGACGCGGCGATGGGCGCGGAAGATGGCGGCGGCGGTTGAGATGAGGATGATGCCGCCGTGGTTTGCCGATCCCCACTACGGACATTTTGCCAATGATCCGTCGCTGAGCGCGGAGCAGATCGCGACGATCACCGCGTGGGCAAATGCCGGAGCGCCTGCGGGAAATTTGATGGATTCGCCTACCCCGCCGGAGTGGAGCGAAGGCTGGAATATTCCGCAGCCGGATGCAGTGCTGAAGATGCCGAAGCCAGTACAGATTCCCGCGCGAGGCGAGGTGGAATACACATACGAGATTGTGGCCACGCATTTTGCCGAAGACAAGTGGGTGCAGATGGTGGAGGTGCGGCCTTCGAGCGCGGCGCATGTGCACCACGCTGTGGTGTACATCCGGCCTCCGGGTTCGTCGTGGCTTCGGCATGCGCCGGTGGGCGAGCCTTTTACGGCATCGATGTTGAGCGATCCGGAAGAGCAGCGTCAGGCGCACGAGACCACCAGCGATCTGTTGTTGGTGTACGCGCCGGGAAGTGCTCCGGACCGGTGGGCTGATGGAATGGCGAAATTTGTGCCGGCGGGATCGGATCTGGTTTTTCAGATGCACTACACGACCAATGGAGAAGCCGCAAGCGATGAGACCAGTGTTGGGCTGGTGTTCGCGAGCAGTCCGCCGAAGCAGCGTGTGATCACATTGCAATTAAATAATCATGCGCTGATGATCCCGCCGGGAGCGGACGATTTTCGCGTGCAGGTTCAGGGAACGCTGCCCAACGATGCGACGCTGCTAAGTTTTTTCCCGCATATGCATCTGCGCGGAAAACGATTTGAATACGATATTGTGCATGACGACGGAAGCGTGGAAACTTTGTTGCGCGTGAACTATCACTTTCACTGGCAGCTGAGTTATAAACTGGTGCAGCCTCGGGAGTTGAAAGCCGGGACCAAGTTGCGCGCCGTGGCGTGGTATGACAATTCGCGAAATAATCCGCATAATCCCGATCCGGAGAAGATGGTGACATGGGGCGATCAAACGTCGCAAGAAATGATGGTTGGCTTCTTCGACGTGGCGATTCCGGCAGGAATGGACAAGTGGCGATATTTTGTCAGGCCGGGCGGCGTTGGTGGAAATAAGTAATTGAGCGGGGTGTAGTTGCTGACCGCAATGGTATTTGTAACACTGGATTGGGCTCATCCTTTTGAACGCGAATCCGGCGTCTTTCACGACACATACAGATAACGCACGGCGCAGGCGCGGTCCGGCAGTTGCTTACTGCGCGCTGGCCGCGGTGTTTCTCGCGGTATACGTTGGGTCGATGTTCACTCCCGGCCTGCTGGATGATGCTGACAGCTCGCACGCCGAGGCCGCACGCGAAATCGTGGTGACCGGCGATTATGTGACCCTCCACATCAACGGTGTTCGGTATCTGGAAAAGCCGCCGCTGCCCTACTGGCTGGTCGCATTCAGTTATAAAGTTTTTGGCGTGAACGAGTTCAGCACGCGATTGCCGATGGTGCTGTCGATAATGCTGTTGGGAATCCTGGCATTTCGCTGGGGCCGGCGTGCATTTGGGGAACGCACGGGAATTTATGCTGGATTGTTCGTCTACACCTGCGCGGGCGTTTATCTTTTTACTCGGGTTTTGATCCCAGACGTGCTGCTGAGCCTGTTGATCGCAGCCGCACTTTATTTTTTTCTGACTGCATTGGAGCCGGAGGCCGCACCTTGGCGATGGTTCGCGGGATACGCGCTGGTGGCGTTAGGTGTGTTGACGAAGGGATTGATTGCGTTGGTCTTCCCTGGTGGCGCGGCATTTTTCTTTCTGGTGCTCACCGGCGAATGGCGGCGATGGCGGGAGTTCCGGCTGATCTCGGGGTTGGTGTTATTTTTGGCGATCGCCGCGCCGTGGCACATTCTGGCGGGCTTGCGGAATCCCGGCACCACTGAACATCGAGGCTTCTTCTGGTTTTATTTCGTGAACGAACATTTCCTGCGATTTCTTGGCAAGCGATATCCGCGCGATTACAACAAGATGCCCGCAACGCTGTACTGGACGCTGCACATGATGTGGCTTTTCCCGTGGAGTCTATATTTGGCTGCTGCGATCAGGACCGCGATGCGCGAGTGGCGAAACCGGAGCTGCAGCATTTCTGGCCAGAATGAAGTGCAGCGGAAAAGCGACCTTGCGACGCGGACCCGGTTGCTATGCTGGATATTTGCGGGAGTTGTGCTGATTTTTTTTGCCATCTCGACCAATCAGGAGTACTACACGTTCCCAGCGTATTTGCCGCTCTTGCTGTTGCTGGCGGACGGAATTGCGCAGTGCGAACAAGTGGAGTGTACAAGCGGAGTCCGCGCCGGCTGGCTCGTGCCCTCCGCAGGCGTTCTGGCTGTGATTGGGATCGCGGCCAGCGTCATGCTGTCGATTGGGCTATGGCAGTCGCGGACTTTGCCGTTCGAGGCGGATATTGGAAATGTTTTGAGCCAGCAGGACATAGATGCCTACACCTTTTCGACATCGCACATGCTGGACCTAAGCTATGCTTCGTTCGCGGCGCTGCGGCTGCCGGCGGCGCTGGCGGCAGCGGTTTTGCTGGCCGCTCCGCTGCTGTCGTTCATTCTGCGTCTGTTTCGGCGACATTATTCTGCGACTTGGGCGCTGGCGGCGGGAATGGCAGTGTTTCTGGTGGCGGCGCATATTGCGCTGGGTAGATTTGGCCCTTATCTTTCTTCAAAGCAACTAGCGGAGGAGATTGCGACCCGGGCGAAGCGTGAGAATAAGGTGATGATTTATGGGGATCAGGCTTTCGGCTCGTCTTTATTGTTCTATCTGCAGCGACCGATCGACCTGGTGGAGGGACGGACAACTTCGATGTGGTTCGGTTCAACATTTGCGGATGCGCCAAAGATTTACTTGAGCGATGCGGATTTGCAGCGCGATTGGTCCGGCCGGGAGCGCGTATTCTTGTTTGTGCCGCCGTATGAAAAAGCAAGGGTAGATGGGATTTTGCCTGAGAGGTTCGTGATTGCTGAACTTTCTGGGAAGTATGTGTACAGTAACCAGCCGTAGAGAGTGCCTGATAAGCTCGAATCTGATACGAGGCTTTTCATGATAAATAGCAAACCGATATTAGTAATTGGAACGTTTAGCTTCGTGGCGATTTGCGCCGTGCTCCTTGGCCTGGCACAAACCCAGTCCGGAGCTTCTCCTGGGGCTAACACCGCGCCGAGGAAGGCGGAGGAGCAATTCAAGAACATTCAGGTGCTCAAGGGCATCCCAGCTGATCAGGTGATTCCTGGGATGCAGTTCATCAGCGCCTCCCTTGGTGTCGAGTGCGAGTTTTGCCATGTGCAGGGGGCGTTAGAAAAAGACGACAAGAAACCGAAGCAGACGGCGCGGAAGATGATGGAGATGATGTTCACCATCAATCAACAGAACTTTGACGGACATCGCGAAGTAACCTGCTACTCGTGTCACCGTGGCAGTAGTGATCCTGTGGGAACGCCACCGGTGATGGCGGAAGATGTGAAGCCGAGCTTCACCGAAGCGAAGAGGAGCGAAGGGAGCAGGGCAGAAACGAGCGAGGTGAACAGCCCAACCGGCGATCAGTTATTGGACAAGTACCTGAAGGCGGTAGGCGGCGCTGCCGCGGCCGATAAGGTTACGAGCCGCGTGATGAAGGGAACGATCACATTTGGAGACCGGAATGTTCCCATCGATATTTTCTCGAAGGATCCGGACAAGCGAATATCGTTCACGCACACTCCCGATGGAGAGAGCGTCACCGCTTTCGATGGCCACGATGGCTGGTTGGGGGTTCCGGGGCGACCGGTACGCGAGATGCACGGACCGGACATTGACGGGGCAGCCATGGACGCGGATCTCCACTTTGCGGCGCACCTGAAGGGGATGTTCAGCGAAGTGCAGGTGCGAGGCACGGAAAAGATCGGCGACCACGATGCTTACTTCGTAGTCGGCAGGCGCGGGGACAAAACGCCGCTGCGGCTTTATTTTGACGCTCAGTCTGGGTTACTGTTACGGCTGATTCGTTATGGTGAGACTCCGTTCGGGCGAATGCCCACGCAGATCGATTATGCGGACTACCGCGAAGTGGGCGGAGTGAAGATTCCATATCGCTGGACGTTGGCGCGGCCGGGCGGGCGCTTCACGATTCAGTTGACCGAGGTCAAGCAGAACATTCCGGTCGATGACGCAAAGTTCGCCAAGCCGCCCGCACCGCCGGCTGAGGCAGAGAAGGGACCGACGAAGTGAAATAGGAAGCGAGCCAAAACGCGCCCTTCGGTCGCTTGCGCTCTCTCAGGGTAGGCTCCGTGGATTCGCGCGGCTCGCACAGATCCCCTTCGGCAGGCTCAAGGCTTTCGCTGCGCAAAGAACGCTTGCTCAGGATGACAGCAGGTTTGCATAACAAATCCTGATGGGAACGATAAATAGTTTCAATTTCCGCGAAGCGGCGACTAACGGTAAAGTGAGCGCGTGCCGGGTTGTGTTCACATGGATCTCGCTTGCGGGAGCACGAACATGAGAACAAAATCATGACCAAGGTCGAAGCAGTCATACAAAACTCCAAGCTGGAGGCGGTAAAGAGCGCGTTGCACGAGATTGGCGTCGAAGGCATGACGGTGATCGAGGTTCGGGGGCACGGGCGGCAGAAGGGTCACACCGAGGTTTACCGAGGCCGAGAATACAGCGTCGATCTCATTCCCAAGACCAAGCTGGAGTTGGTGCTGGCGGATGCGATGGTGGAGAAGGCGGTGCAAGCCATACTCGAAGCGGCACGCACGGGCAAGATTGGCGACGGAAAGATTTTTCTGACGCGCGTGGACGAAGCGATTCGTATTCGAAATGAGGAGAGGGGCGAGGGAGCATTGTAGCGCAATGTCTGGAGAAGGGACGGCAATCGTACCAAGGCATTTAACATAATTCCATTCATCCATCACCAGGTATCGTAGCGACTGAGTATCAGGACTCCTCTCCCAAAGACATGAGAGCAACGGTCATCCATCGTCATGACGGCAGCGTCTTCACTGATTAGTGAACTGCGGGGTTCTCTCGCCGAAGAGTCGGCGAAAATTGGCCGTGATTTCGCAGTGACGGGAAATGGGCGCACGGCAGTCGCGCAACGGACGCGGCTCATCGAAGAAATCCTCAGGCGGCTTTGGCAGGACATGGTTTCGGCCGATGAGCAAGGCCCCGCGAACTTCGCACTCGTCGCGACAGGAGGATTTGGACGGGGCTGGCTGTTTCCCTACTCTGACATCGATCTGCTTTTTCTGTATGCCGATCGCAGCAGCGAAGAAACTCACAAAGAAGCCATTCAGCGATTCTCCCAGGAACTGTGGGACCTTAAGCTCAAGTTAAGTCCCGCATCACGCACTTTGGCAGAGTGCGACCGCTTCGATCCCAACAATACGGAATTCACGATCTCGCTTCTCGATTGCCGCTACCTGGCGGGAGACCGCGGGTTATTTGCGCGGCTTCATGACAAATTGATTCCCAGGCTGGTGATGCGTGAGTCAAAGCCGTTGCTGCGCGGGCTAGCCGAAGTAACGCGCGAGCGGCATGGAAAATTTGGTCAGACAGTATTCCATCTTGAGCCAAACTTAAAAGAGGGCCCGGGCGGTCTGCGAGACTACAACGTGGCTTGCTGGCTGGCGCTGATCTCCTCCATGAGCCAGCTCGGCGACTGGCCTGAAGCCAGCCTGCTGCGCGCACCGGTGCGTAAGCAGTTGGATGCGGCTCTGGAATTCTTGATGGCGGCTCGATGCTTTCTGCATTTTCGTCACGGCCGGGACGACAACGCACTGAGCTGGGAGGCGCAGGACGAAGCCGCGGTACGGAAAATCGGAGCAGCAGACGCAGCGGAGCCGACTGCCGCGGATTGGATGCGGATTTATTTCGGGCATGCCCGCGCGGTGCAGCGGACGGTAACGCAGCTGCTCGAGGAGATTCCGGAAGCGTGGTCTTCCCTGCGGCGGCAGATTCAGGACTGGCGGTCGCGGCCCTCGAGTCCCGATTTCTCGGTGGTGGATGGGCTGATTTTTCTGCAGCAGTCTTCTTCGCTCCAAGATCCTGAAATGCTGCTGCGGCTGTTTCATTTTATGGCGCATCACGGGCTCAAGCTGAGCGCAAACACTGAGCACAGAATCGAACAGGCACTTCCGGCGCTGGCCGTGACTCCGCCGCGGGGAGCGGAACTGTGGCTCTACCTGCAGGAAACGCTGCTGCAGCCGCATGCCGCGGAGGCTTTGCGCGCCATGCATTCGCTCCGCCTGCTGACTTTGCTGCTGCCGGAACTGAAGCCCATCGATTCGCTGGTGGTTCGTGATTACTATCATCGCTTCACAGTGGATGAACACTCGATTCTGGCCATTGAAAGCCTGCACCGGCTGAACCAGTCTCAATCGGAATGGGACAGGCGATATGCTGAGTTGCTGGCGGAGTTAGAGGATCCGGAGTTGCTTTACCTCGCGCTGTTGTTGCACGACACGGGGAAAGGAGTGCCGGGCAACAATCACGTGGTGGCGAGTGTGGAGATAGCCGGCCACTGCCTGGATCGCCTGGATGTCGAGCCGGGAGAACGTGCGATGGTGTTGTTCCTGATCACAAACCACCTGGAAATGTCGGCGCAACTGCGGCGAGATATTTTCAACGTGGAAACGGTCGCATCTTTCGCGGAAAAAGTGGGCACACCGGAGCGGTTGAAGATGCTGTGTCTGTTGACCTATGCAGACATCAAGGCGGTGAATCCGGAGGCGCTGACCCCGTGGAAGGCGGAAAACGTATGGCAGCTTTATATTTCCGCCGCGAACTATCTCAACCGCAGTGCGGACCAGCGTGTGCACAGCGATGCCAGCGATGAAAAACTAGCTCGGTTGCGCAGCCTGGCTCCTGTGACAAGCGCGAAGTTCAAGGACTTTGTAGAGGGATTTCCGCAGAGGTATTTGCTGGTGCACTCCGCCGAAGAAGTGATGGCGCACATGGCGATGGCGGAGGAGTTTCGTCGTGATCGGGTGCAGGTCGATTTGAAGCGTGGAAGGCATTGGTATGAGCTGACTCTGGTGACCAAGGATCGTCCGTCGTTGTTCGCGACGTTGACCGGCGTGCTGGCGGCCTGGGGAATGAATATTGTGAAGGCCAATGCTTTTTCCAACCAGGCCGGAACCGTGGTCGACACGCTCTACTTCACCGATCGCTTCCGCACGCTTGAGTTAAATCTCTCGGAGTGGCAACGATTCAAGCAAAGCATCGCGGCGGTATTGGCGGGTGAGGCGGATCTTGACCGCATGCTGCGCGATCGTCAACGCGGAGAGAAGCACGCCAAAATCAAAGTGATGGTAGAGACTCGGATTGATTTCGACGATCTGTGTTCGTCGACGAGTACGCTGTTGCAGGTAATTGCGCAGGATCGGCCGCGATTGTTGCATCGCATCAGTTCCTGCCTCTCGCGCCAGGAGTGCAATATCGAAATCGCGTTGATTGACACCGAAGGGCAGATGGCGATCGATGCCTTTTATTTGACTTCGCGGGGAAAGAAACTGCCGGCGCAGTTGCAGAAGAAGGTGGAGAAAGCGTTGTTGGAAGAGTTGAAGAGTTTGGAGCTGGGTGGATAAAGTTTTCAGCAGGAGGATTTGCGGTAACTTACTCACCTTGATAAGACAGCGTCGAGCTTCGCTCGAATGGACAGCCGAAGGCGGCGGCTGTCCCCACGCGAGTTTATGCTGAGTGAGTTGGCGGTGGCCTCGCATAACTAACGGTGGTACCATCCCCTACTGATATGATCAGAAATCGCTGGTTCTTCTCATTATTATTATTACTTCTGTTTTTTGCTCTCACCTTCCTGGGAATATCTCCGGCAGAAACGCAGTCCCAACCTCCCGCGCCTCATCCGATCGTGTTGCACGCTGCTCGTTTACTGGATATAAAGAGCGGACGCTTGGTGAAACCGGGGGAAGTACTGGTGCAGGGCGAACGAATCGTGGAAGTGGGTTCGTCAGTGAAGCATCCGGCGGATGCAGAGGTGATCGATCTGGGGGATCGAACTGTGCTGCCTGGGCTGATTGATGCGCACGTGCATTTGTTTCTGCATCCCGGCGCGGAGGACTTGCAGACGGTGGAAGAATCAGTGCCGCAGCGCACCATCATCGCTCTGCTTGCGGCGCGGGACGACTTAATGGCGGGCTTCACGGCAGAGCGCGATATGGGAACCGAAGGGGCTGGGTCGGCAGATACTGCCGTTCGCAATGCGATTGATGAGGGATTGCTTCCGGGCCCTCGGATGCGCATCAGCGGGAACGCGATCGATATTCTTGGCGGACATGAAGATGCCATCCACTACAATCCGGCTCAGCATGTGCTCTCCAATGCGACCTACGCCAACAATAAGGATGAATTGGTCTCCGCGATACGGCAGGAGTTCAAGGAGGGCGCGGACTTCATCAAGATTTATGAGACCGGGCCGGACAAGGTGCGGGACGGCCAATTCTCTACGATCTATCAATACACCGAAGCCGAATTGAAGGCTGCGGTCGAGGAGGCGGCGCGATCGGGCAAACGCGTGGCGGTTCATGCCACTGGCGAACCAGGAACGTTGTTTGCGGCGCGGGCGGGAGTTGCTTCGATTGACCATGCCAACCAACTCGGCGAGGAAACCATTCGGTTGATGCGCGAAAAGCAGATTTTCGCGGTGCCGACTTTTACCATCTTCGACTATTTTGCCGATCACGCAGCTACGCCGGCACAGGCCGCGCGGGAGCATGCGATGCTCGATTTGAAGGTGCAGGACTTTCGAAAACAGGTTGCGGCGGGAGTTCCGATGGCCGTTGGCTCCGATGTGGGTCCGTTTCCGCATGGGACGCAGGCTCGGGAATTTGTGCTGATGGTGAAGTATGGGATGTCGCCATTGGCGGTGATGCAGGCTGATTTGCTGAATGGAGCGAAGTTGCTCGGCTGGGACGGTCAAATCGGTGCGTTGGAGGGGGGATACCTGGCCGATATCGTTGCGGTGCCGGGTGATCCGTTGCTGGACATCAGCGTGCTCGAGCATGTGTCGTTTGTGATGAAGGGCGGGGTGGTTTACAAGAGAGAAGCCGTTTCTGCGACGCGCAGTCTTGCGCCAAACTAGCAGAAAAGAAGTCCCTTCGCACGCGAGTGATCAGTTTGGACTAGGGATGCTTCGACTGCGTAGGACCGTCTTTCAGACGATTCTACTTCGCTAAGCATGACAGGGGTTCCGAAAGAAATTCTACCAATCGTTGCCGGCGTTGCTTTTATTCCAATTGATGTCGGATTCGGCGACATCGTTGCGAGTCTGATTACGCCGGCGATAACAGACGAAGCATAAGCCGATGCTCATGAAGGTCGGTGGAGCGATGAGGATCAGAATGCCACTTTTCAAAGCCTGAATCATACGCGCGCCCGAGGAGGCTGCTTGCGTATAACAAAGCGCGCAACTCTGACCGGAGGCCGGCATCGGAGCGAGCAGGATGACCAACCCCACCAACACGCTACCAATAATCCAGATTGATCTAGAAAACTTCATCGATACCTTCTTCCCCAGGTCAGCTCGGCGAAGCCAACTTGTTCAACTAGCCCCAGTCACCTAGCCCATGGTACGCCATTTGAGAGGCGGAAGGCGTCACTCCATCCATACTGCAGGCCCATGATTACGGCCACGGTAAAGATCAGGACGAACCAGCGCAGCCCACGATTGTCCGACAAGTGCATGAAGAACAAGAGCGCGACCCCAGCTTCGATGCACGCGACGATCATCATCCGCGCAAACATCTGTGATGTGCCGATGTCCTGATAGGCGATGACAAATTGAATCCCTGCCAGGGCCAACAGGCAAACGTAGACGATCAGATCTCTGGTCATCCCACCATTCTTGGGTGTGTCTGCGGTTGTCATAGTAGTTGCCTCTTTCCAGTCTTAGTGAGACAGATTCATGAGATATACCAGTGGCACCACAAACATCCAAACCAGGTCAACAAAGTGCCAGTAAAGGCCCGTGACTTCGAGGTCATCGGCCTGGTAGCGTCCACCTTTATAGCGAATTCCTACCGCGATTAGAGCGACCACGCCGCCGCTGACGTGCAGCAAGTGCAAGCCGGTGATGCTGAAAAACAGCGAACTGAATGCAGGGGTGCCCCAGGGATTGTGAAAAAGCGTCGCGCCCTCGTTGATCATTCCCATCCATTCGCGAAGGTGCAGGGTGGCGAACAGAATTCCGCCAACGGCCGTAATCATCATCCAGAGAAAGGCCTTGGCCTTGTCGCCGATCGCAGCCGCCCGTTCAGCGATCATCATAGTCAGGCTGCTGGATAGCAGAATGAAGGTCATGACCGCAACGTTGGTGATGCTGTGAAAAGGCCTTGGCCAATTCGGAGTGGCGCTGCGCGTAAATCCGTAGGCGACCAGGCAACCGGCAAAGGTTGCGCTGTCTGCAATGATGAACAGCCACATCGCCATCTTCTTGGCGGGGACTGAGAATGTGGGCGCGGTCATTACCTCCGTCGCGGTGGATCGCGACACCTGCCCGTGAATTGAAAGATCGGCTTGGCTCACTTTGCCTCCTACCTTTAACTGGGTTAGAGCTTCATCCAAAGCAGAAAAAGCAGGTACACCCACAGGACACCCATGAAATGCCAGTAGCGCGAAGTGGCGTCCAGCGTACTTCGTTTCAAAACCGAATGATGCAACTTCCCGATCACGCGCACCAGACCGCCCAGGCCGCCGAGCAGATGAAGCGCGTGGGCCACGGTTAGCACATAGAAGAACGAGTAGCTGATGTTAGTGGAGAGTTTGAAGCCCTGAGATCGGAGCTGCATCCAGGCGAAAGTCTGCCCCGCAACAAAAAGCAATCCTAAGAACAGCGTTATATAGAGCCAGCGAGCCGGGCTCGCTGCGTGATGTTCATCGTGCGAGCCGCCCATAAAGGCTGCAACCCGGCGCCGCGATACTTCCAGGGTGACGCTGCTGGCGATGATCACCAGTGTGTTCAGATAAAGCACTGGGGGAAGGGTGATATGTTGCCAGTCGGGAGCCGCTCCCTGACGAACGACCAGAGCGCTGGTGAAGGCGGCAAAGGTCATCGTAATACCCGCCACGGCTACCCAAATGCCGGTGCTTGCGGGGGCAGGAGCGTGATGGTCTTTGACGCGGCGCAGATCGCCATCCGCGGGAACCAGATTGCGCCAGCCTCCGCTTCCGGAACCCTGGCTCGGTAAACGTTCGAGTTCGATTTTCGGCGGTTCGTGAGCTGTTGTTGCCATACCGCTGACGCTCCTTTGAAACCCGCTACGCGCAGGGCCTGAAGCCCCGGATTCCTTAGATCTCTTGTTCGGCACGGCTGAAGCCGTGCCCTTTCAACCCCACTCTTTCAATCCCAGCCTTTCAATCCCGGACTTTTAAATCCATCGATGAAGCCGATGGTTCGGTTACCCCTCACTTCTCCTCACTTCTCTTCGTCCGGGCTGTGAACCTTCTCCGGCGAGGTTTGCATGATGTAGTCAGCGCTCGCGCCCTCGACGCTGTACTGGTAAGGGTCGTGATAGACCACGGGCATCTTATCGCCAAAGTTGTTGTGGGGCGGGGGTGTGGCGGTGCTCCACTCGAGCGAAGTGCCTTCCCAGGGATTATCGTTCGGAGCGTGAGGGCCCATGAGCCGGCTGTAAATCAGGTTGTAGACGAAAATCAACTGAGCAAAGCCGGTGAACAGCGCCGCGATGGTGATGAACTTGTGCACGGGGATCAGCGGGATCAAGTAGTCATCCGTGAAAGCCTGGTAGCGGCGCACGTTGCCAGCGATTCCGAGATAATGGAACGGCATGAAGATGCAATACGCGCCCACGAAGCTCATCCAGAAGTGCACCCTACCCAAGGTCTCGTTCATCATTCGGCCTGTCATCTTGGGGAACCAAAAGTAAGTCCCGGCGAAGATGCCAAACATAGCTGCAACTCCCATCACCAGGTGGAAGTGGCCGACAACGAAATAAGTGGCGTGCAACATGATGTCGATCGAAGGCTGAGCCAGGAAAAAACCGCTGACGCCTCCGCTGATAAACATCGAAATAAAGCCCAGGGCGAACAACGAGGCGGAATTAATTCGCAGCTTCGAACCATACAGGCTGCCCAGCCAGATCAGAACCACGATGGTGGAAGGGATCGTGATGACCAGAGTGGGGAACGAAAAAGCCAGTGAGGAGACGGGATTCATCCCGCTGACGAACATGTGGTGGCCGTAAACCATGTAGCTGAGGACGGCAAGGGCTCCCATCGAATAGATCAGCACGCGATGGCTCAGCATCGGTTTGCGCATGTTGGTGATGAGCACGTGCGAAACAATGCCCAAGCCGGGCACAATTGCGATGTAAACCTCAGGATGTCCGAAGAACCAGAACAGATGCTGCCAAAGCAGGGTCGATCCGCCGGAGTGCGGTAAGACCTGGTCGTTGATCACCAGGTTCGACGCGACGAAGAAACTGGTTCCGGCAACGTGATCCAGAATCAGCAAAATGCATGCAGGCATAAGCACTGCAAATGCCGTCAACCCCATCACGGAGGTAATAAACCAAGCCCACGCGGTGAGAGGAAGGCGCATCAGGGACATGCCTTTACAACGCATGTCGAGGGTCGTGGTGATGAAGTTCAACGAACCGAACAATTGCCCCACGCAGAAAAGGCCGATCGATGTTGCCCAAAGAACTACACCCAAACCCTCGCCAGGACCACCAACCGATCCAATCGCGCTTAAGGGAGCATATTGAGTCCAACCCCCGAGGGTCGGCCCATCTCCGAAAAAGAATGACGCAACCAAAAACAGGAAACCAGTGAAGGTGACCCAGAACGACATCATGTTGAAATGGGGGAAGGGCATATCTTCGGCGCCGGTCTGGATAGGCAGAAAGAAATTGCCGAAGGCGGCGAACGGCGCGGTTGTGAGCACAAAGAAAACCATGATCGTGCCGTGCATGGTCATCAACTGCAGATAGTACTCGGGCGTGAGGACGTTGCCAGGAGCGCCGGTGCTCGAAAGCAAATGCAGTCCGGGAATCGCGAAACTGCCCCAGCCCAGATGGATGCGCATGATCCAGGAAAGCACCATCCCGACCAAGGCAGCGAGTAAAGCCAGCGCGTAATACTGCTTGCCGATGACCTTGTGGTCAGTGCTGAAAATATGCTTTCGTATGAAACTGGTGGGAGCGCCGTGTTGCGCCGCATGAGCTGACATATCGTGCATTGTGGTCACCTCACCTCAACAGAGATTTGGTCCGGTTTCTTCGGGGCTAAGCCCGGATTCTCTTTATGCCCGCGTCCAGCAAGGTCCTTCGCAAACAGCTTCTGAAGGATTTCCTACTGCAAAGCCGCCTGCTGCTTAATCCAGGTATCGTAATCTTCCTGAGACTTCACTTCGAGATAAGCCTTCATGTTGTAATGCCCGAGGCCGCAAAGCTGGGTGCAAACAATTTCGTACTTACCGACTTTGGTTGCCGTGAAGTGGACCGTCAGGTCCAATCCCGGAACGAAATCCTGCTGGATGCGCAATTCGGGAACGTAGAAGGAGTGTCCTACGTCCTTCGAATGCATCAGCAGGTGAATCTCGCGGTTCACGGGAATGGCCATCTCTGCGGTTACGATGTCGTCTTTGGAATCCTGGTCGTTTGTGGTGTCGAGGCCGAAGAAGTTCGCGTTGGCCTCACTGATCTTGTCGGCGTGCAACGGGCCGAAACTTCCATCCGGGCCGGGGTAGCGGAAATAAAATGCGAACTGTCCCGCCTGCACCTGGACTGGCAGCGCATCGGCCGCGGGAGGCGCGAAATAGACGCTGGCCCACGCCTTTACCCCAAACACGCCCAGAGCCAAGCACTCCGTACCTACCAACAGGAACGCGGCGATCACCAAACCGGTGGCGCCGCCGGGGAAACTCTTAACTTTGTCGCTGGGCTTGTGGCTGGAAAACTTCCAGATGAAGAAGGCCAGGAGGAACTGAGAAGCCAGGAACGAAACGCCCGCTTCCACCATGGTATCCGCGTACTGCTCATCGATGAGATGGCCATGGGTGGAGATGTCCTGTGGCATCGGCCACATGTGCATCACGATGGGAATCGCCGAAGCAATTGCGATCACTACAAGTGTCACCGCTAGTAACTTCGCCATATCGTCCCGCCTTTTGGCCGGGATTGATCCGGCCTTATCTCGAAATCGCCGCAGTGCAAGCTACAGCGATTCAGTGATTCGGTTGTCCTGTCCCAATCGCCTTGCAGCTCTCCTAGTTCCTTAATTCCCGTTCTTTACTTCGCCTTAAACGTGAAATCGGCAGTTGCCGCCGCGCCGGCGGCTACTGTCACTTTCTGCGTTTGGGTACCAGACTGCTCCTGCCACGCGGTCACGGTGTAACTGCCTGGCGGCACGTTGCTGATGGTGTAGGAGCCGTTCGCGTCGGTGGTGGCGTAAGGCCCTTTGACTACCGCGAACCAACCGTGCATCCAGGGATGGATGTTGCACTTTACTTCGATCATCTCCGGAGCCTTCCAGCTCTTCTCGACCGGTGGCGCTCCCGGCGGCTGAGACTGATTCCACCCGACATTGACCATCGGGTTGGGGTTGGGGTGAATATTGTGAGCAGTCTGATCGCTAGTAGTCACCTTGAACGTCTCGCCCACATCCATTGCCAACACGTGCGGCGTATACATGCAGTTCTTTTGATCGAATATCGGGACCGCGGTTGTAACCTGGGCGGGGCCGCTCCAGTCGGAGATGTAGAGAACCACGTTCTCCAGTCCTCCGCCGGCGCCAACTACATAGGTTTCGAGGTGGGCGGGATCGGTCGCGTGGGCCTTGGAGCAGTACGGGTCTTTCGACATGTCGATGCCCTTCATGTGCGGAGCTGGGCCGTCGAGCTTGACCATTCCGGTAATCTTGCCTTCACCAGCAGCGCTGACTTTCTGACCCAGAATCAGAGCCGCGCAGCTGACTAGAAATAGAGCCGATAGCAGAACAACCGATTTGTGTCGATTCATAGAAGCCTCCTTAAGACGAAATCCACTTCTTGAAAAAACGGCGCCAATTTACACCGATTGTGTCGAGGCCTCCGCACAGCGCGAGTTGCCCCGGCACTGGGACGCGTTGAGACAGTCGCAGAGTGGGTTCTGCTGGCTGGTCTTGAGGGTTTGCCCAAGACGCCAGGTACTGCGGATGAATCTTAGGAAGACGGCTTGATCCCCGCGACGAATGCATTTCACTGCAGACCTCGCCTGTGACGGAACGGGCCAGATCATAGCCGAAATTCAGATGGAAATACCGAAATAGTTCATCCATGAACAAATTGTCATCTTCCGGAAAGACCGCTGTCATGTTCGGAAAAGGCACAGTATAGTTCTTAACGTATCGCAATCGTGCGCGTGCTTGTCGCAAACGCGCCAGCAAGCTGAATTTAGCTTCTAACATATTGCGATAGAGGTCCCGTAATTCAGCGCCTTGCCAAACAGCTGGGTTGCGATGCTGGTGAGCCCCTATTTTCTATTGCTGTGCAACAGGGGCGTTTGGATCAACCGGCTTCAGGCCGAGTTGCTTCGCCATCTCTTTTGCCCTGCTTGGTTGACGCATAAACGTTCGCAGGTAGAAAACCAGATCCCAAGCCTCATCGGGCTTGATGTTGTCGGCGAAGGACGGCATGGGAGTGCCATCCAGTCCCGTCATGAAGATTCTGTAAATATCGCGGTCACTGTCGCCACACTTGGGACGCGAACCTTCAGTAAAGTTAAAAGCCGCTATCGGCCGGCCGAGGTCGTCGGTGAGAGTAGAGGCCGATGGACCATTGGCTTGACCCTGCACGCCGTGGCACTTCCAGCATTGCACGCGCGCGAATACGTCACGGCCAGCCTTGATGCGCTCCGGGGTGACTTCCGGCTCCGGAGGAATGGTGATTGGCGTCCCCGGCTTTTCATTCGTCCAACGCGGGGAGAAGTGCTTTACCCACGCCACCAAATCGGCGCGCTCCTGCTTGGTAAAAGTGTTCCACTGCGGCATGTTGGAGCGGTCAAAGCCGCGAGTGATAGAGTCGAAAAGATCCTGGTCGGTAGGCAAGGTTCCGGTCGGAGTGGAGCGGCACTTAAACACACCCAATTGAAAATCGCGAGGCACCTGGTACATGGGGGGGGGCATCCAGACTGCGTTTTCGCCATTTCCATCGCCCAGCGGGCCATGGCAGCCGACGCAGTAGCGACGATAGTCGGGCGCGGCATCTTTAGCATGGCCAGTAATATCTCCGATGTGGCTTTCGGCGCCAATGCGCTTTTCTATGTCGAATGTCGAGAGCTGCGCCCATGAGGCCATCGGCAGCGCCGAAAATGCAATCGCGCTCAGCAAAAGCGTCCACCTCTGCAATCTTGTCCGCATGTCCTTCCCTCTCTTAGAAATCAAACTCTTAGAAATCAAAGTCGAAGCCGATCAGCAATTCGCTTACGTTCAGGTTCGTCCCATCGGGCGCTCCGCCGTCCAAATGGAACCAGTTGTATTCGTTGTGCCAAGCAAAGCCGGCGCGGCTGGTCATGAACGGGTTGTAGCGGTAGCCGATGGTGTAGGTCGAAATGTTGCCGAAGTTCTGAGGGACGCCCGGCGTCGACTGCTGCGACATACGGATCGTCTCGTAGCGCCCGATGAAGATGAGTTGTGGGCTGTAGACGAAGTGCGGTTCAATGAGGACACCATTCCATGCAGGAGATCGCGCGTTCGCCGGCAGAACCGTGCCGGCAGTGTTGTTGTTCGGGGCGATGCCGTCGATGAAGTCGCCGTATCCCTGCCCGAACCAGGCGTTATCCGAACCATGCTGTGTTACAACCGTGACGTCGGCATGCTGTCCGAAGTAAAACAGCCCCACGAAGCCCTCACGGCTAAAACCCTTATTCCCGATCCCGGAGCCCGGAAGGATTGTGGCGCCGCTCGGTCCGGTTTGGGTACGCCAAGTGGTAGGAGCTTCCCCGACCATCGCGTAGGCACCGATGCGCTGCACGCCCAGCTTGCCGGCGTCAAAGGCTTGACTGGCGGTAAAGAATCCAGAATAGGCGTTGGAACCGTAGGGCAAACCAACCTGTCCATCGACCGAGCTTAATAGAGCTCCGGAGTACCGAGTGCGATCATTCGACGAATGGCCCATGACTTCGACGCCGAGCTGGTTGTCTCCCATCTGGCCGAAGATGTTGCCATCGCCTTGCGGCCGGAAGTGATAAAGCTGGTAGATGCCACCGTTGCCGGTGAGGGTCAGAATTCGCTTCTCGGAGAGTAGATTGTCGAGCTCAAACTTCCCGAGCTTCACGTTGAGCCAAGGGCTACCGAACAGGTTATCGAGCCGCGCCATTACCGTTTCGAAGTGAAACTGGGCAGCATTGTTCGAAGATGGCAGCACATAGAAAGAGAAATTCTTTTCCAGCGTACCGCCGGTATGGAAGTCAAGGCCGCTGAGGTCAAAGCCGGATTGTTCGACGCGCTGCAGCGTCGATCCGATGGGCCCGGGGTTCCCTCCCGCATATACGTCGACGTCAACTTTACCGGTGCTGATACGGTGCCAGATCGGCGTGATGCGGAAGGTGACGGGCCAGTATCCGGGATTCTGCCAGATCGGAGCGTCGCGATCGTTCATCAGCTGGTAGCCGTTGTCCTTGAATTTTTGGCCGAAATAGTTGAGCATCGGCCAGGACTCGTGGCAGGCCGAGCAGCGCAGGCCATACTTTCTGGCGAATGCAGGCAAGGCGTGCGCCGGCTGGCTAAGCGTAAGCATCATCGGCGCAATTACCGCAGCCAGAGATAGAAGCGAAATCGCAGAGTGAACTACCTTGCGAAGATTGGAACGACTCAAAACGTGCATGGCCGGCTCCTCGGCAAGATTAAATCAAGATCGGTGATTGAAAAAGAATTCGCACAGAATACGGTAAAGACCCGCAAATGCGAACGCCTCCACATTTGCTCTTGCAGACATTTTAACGAGCAGCAAAGGTTCTACCACCGTACCGCGCGAAATCCTACTACGGCGCAAAGCCGAAGTTCAAGTGGTTTTGACAAATTTTTTACAATGTCATCAACCGATACGCTGACGCTCTTGCTCCAGCGTCTCTGGCATCCGCACTTTCAAAGGCGGCACCCGCCTTTCCTGCATTGCGGACTTGATATCTGCCGACGGCATACTTTGAATCTTCTTCTAACAGTGATTCGGAGCTAGCGGCTCAAGCGTCAGGCCGCGCTCAGCCCGTTGAATGACGATGGTGACTTCTCGTGGACAGCTTTTCCGTCTTTCGTTCGTTTTGGTAGTTTCGAGTTCTACGGCCTCGTTACAGAGGGGACAGACTGGAAAGCGTCGAATTTGACGGCTAGGCACCTTAATTACCTCACCTCGAAAAGCGATGATCCTAAGACGAACAGAGTTTGCTGTCTGTCCCCAAGCGCACACAGTTATTTCATTACATCCGAGGTGGCCCAGATTCACTTACGCCGCTCCTTCCGCAGCCAACGCGTCGTCTCAAAATGAAAGTAGCCCACCACCCTGCTAACCACCCGCTCGGTTGCGTGCGCCTTCCCATGTTGACAGTTACGTGCCCGGAGTACGAGACTTTGGAGTCTGGGACGGAGATCATCGTGAACTGGTGGACAGGAGTTCAGAGCCAGAAGCTGCGGGGGACTAGAAATCGTGCTATCGCTGGGCTCCTGCTTCTGGCGCTGGCGGGGGCGTCCCCCCTTCTGGGCCGGGATAAAGACAAATTGCATTACGGGGAAGGCTTGATCGTAAACATTCCCCTGCCAGCGAGCGAAGTCGAGCAAGTTGTGGAAGACGTCACTCAGAATGGCACAATTCGGGGAACCAAGGAATACAACAAGGACGAGTTCGTCGCAGGCGCAAAAGCGACTAACTCCTCGCGCGTATTTCCAGCGTGGGACCAGCCGGGGAAGGTTTTCTACAAAATTCGCGAGGGGGCTATCGACCCGCGCAACTTCAAGGATAGCGGAGATGTGGGGACGCTCGCGGTGAGGTACGTGGTGGCGGCGCAAGGAGGAAAGAACACGGTTTTGCGCATCGACGCGCTTTTTCAAGAAGACTTCCGGCGCACATTTCATCAATCGAACGGCTCGGTCGAAAGCGCAGAATACAAGGACATTCAAGAGCACCTTGAAGCCATCGAGGTGATGAAAAAACAGAACATCGAAGCAGAAAAAGAGCGGCAAGAGCAGCTGGCGACGAGGCGGACTTTCACGATACCGTCGAATGATCGTGCCGCACCGACGCCTTCATTCGCGCCCCCGGACGAGCCTCAAGAGACGGAAAATCGCGCGGCGCCCATCGCGCGCGTCGACCCGGCACCAGCTTCGAACACGGCGCAGCCTTCGAGCACGGCGCAGCCTCCAGACGTTGCGCCGCCGGTGCAATCCGCGCCCGGGCTAACGCTGGACGAGCGGGTTCAAAACCTGCGCAAGGAGGTTGAACGGGTGGTGAAAGCACCGGGAGCCCCGCTAAAGGCTGCGCCTTTTCACACGGCGAGCACGCTGCAGTCTCTAACTGCTGGTACGGAAGTCCTGATTCTGATTTCAACGCCATATTGGTACGGAGTAGAAACGCACGAGGGGCAGCACGGGTGGATCATGCGTGACCAGTTGGAGCAGCGATGAGCCGTGGTTTCGCAGGTTCCGGCCGGTCGCTCGCGGGCTCACTATTGACGTTTGTTGTGGCTCTGTGTCTCGTCGAAAGCGGCTACCCGCAAGGAAGCGGGTTGGAGCGTACATTCCCCCAATCGAAGGCAACTGTGGAGCAGGTGCTCAAAGGAATGCAAACTGCCGCGGCGGGGCGTTTACCGGTGCTCGATGGCTTCGCCACGTCAGCGGATCATCCTTTGGAGCGTTTCCAGCGCGGTTACTATCAGTCGAAAATTCAAGTCAGCTCAACTGCGTCGGGAGGATGTCTGGTGCGCGTGAGCGTACAGGTGACAGCCTGGTACGCCGATCCAGTCGCCGCTCATTCTGGATATCAACTGCTGACGTCGAATGGCCGTCTGGAGGCGGACTTGCTCGATCAACTGGCGGATCAACTCGCCAGCAAAACAGCACAACCGAGTGTAAAGAGTTTCCCATCGGCTGGGCCAGCGCGAACAGAGAAGGCTCCGAGTCTGGCCGAACCTAATCCGGTTGAACCCAATCCGGCCGAACTAACTCCGGCCGAACCTACGATTTCAGCGCCGGCGCCCAGAATTCCGGAAAGCAGCGGCAGTTTTTCCTCCTCCCTGGCCCAGAGTCTGGCGGACCAAGAAAAAGAAAAGAACGGCACGGAAAGTGGGAAGAACAAACTTGACGAGCAGGATAATCGCGGGCTGAAGGCCGAGGCGGATAACCTGGAGGAGATTTTAAAGAGCCAGGCGCATCCGACCAACTTGGTCGCAGTAAAAAAATCCGGAACCCCGGTGGTGGCCGCCGCGAGCCTGACCGCGAAGACACTGTTCCTGGCGAGCGCCCACGATGAGTTCGAGATGCTTGATTTTAATCGCGACTGGGTCCATGTGCGCATCTCAGGTCTGTCCCGAGGATGGATCTGGCGTAACAACCTCGAGATGCCTGCCAGCGTTCCAGACAGCGACTTGCCTCCCAGTCCGGTGCCTTCGGCCGGGGATTTCTTCCATATAGCGCGGGAAGAAAAAGCGCAGTTCCCCGGGGACTGGGGCCCTCTTCGCGGGAAAACCGTGAAGATTGTCTCGGTGGAAAAGATTAATGAATCGGCGAAAGATGCTGGACCTCTATTAAGATTAGAGTTCGCGAAGTCGGTTCTGGACAAGGATTACCCGGAACTCGTGCAAAAGCCGCAGGAATTGGCGGGAATTGTGCTGATCTTCGATTCCTCAGACGGAGGGATGATTGCCGCTACTCTTCTGACGCTGCAGCAATGGAAGGCGGGCACATTGTCAGACGCCGCGCTGTGGCATCAATGTTTTTTTGATCCGCCGGAGAGTTTTACTGCGGGTGCCTCTTCAGGCGGCCAGTAGCGGATCACAGGAGCTTCACCGAGTTTAATCCGAAACCATTTTGCTGATCGATTCGGAGTTTGGACTTGACTTTAGAAAGCCATGAGAGTACCTATGCAATTCTTGGAGTATTTTGGGCGGCTTTGTGGAAGCTGCCTCCTCGCCCGGTTCAGGAAACGCGTCTGACCCTGTGAAGGAAGCGGTACGACAACCACACCACTAACTTTCCGATGAGCACGATGACCCACCCGCTCTTTCTTTTACGCAAGCAAGCCACCCTTCTACTGCGCGACTACGCCGAGTTGATGAAGCTGCGTGTGACTAGTTTGATCGTTATGACGGCATGGTGCGGCTACTATTTCGGAGCGCAGAAAACCGGAGTTTCCTCGCTATCCTGGGGCCTTTTCCACGCCTTGCTGGGTATTGGGCTGGTTTCCAGTGGAACGGCTGCGCTGAATGAAGTAATGGAGCACGAAGTGGACGCACATATGCGCAGGACCGCGCAACGTCCGCTGCCGGCAGGCCGGATGAGTCTGGCTCACGCGATGACGGTGGGACTGATTGCCACGGTTGGAGGGTCGATTTATTTGGCGGTGTTGACTAATCCTTTGACCGGGCTGCTGACTTTTCTGACGTCCGTTGTATATCTTGGCGCCTACACGCCACTCAAGAAGGTTTCCCCCATCTGCACTTTTGTGGGCGCTTTTCCTGGTGCTATGCCGGGAGTTTTGGGCTGGACTGCGGCGCGAGGCCGTATCGAGTGGGGAACCTTAATCCTGTTTGCCATCTTGTTTGTCTGGCAGTTTCCGCATTTTTTCTCGATCGCATGGCTCTATCGCGAGGATTACGCGAGTGGTGGAATTCGCATGTTGCCGGTAGTAGAAGACGACGGACGCTCCACGGCCCGGCGTATTGTGGGCTACTCGCTGATTTTGATTCCACTCAGCATGCTGCCGAGCTTTTTCGGAATGGCGGGCAGGATTTATCTGATTGGAGCTCTGGTTCTAGGACTTGCACTTCTCTACTTTGGCGCTCGCCTGGCATTTCTGAAAATGCCGCTGAACAGCGCGCGCTCCAAAATGCTGGCTCGCCACGTCTTGCAAGCCACAGTTATTTATCTTCCGTTGCTGTTTGCTCTGATGATGGGAAACGCATTGCGTCCCTGAAATGGCCGCAGACTTGGGTTGACCATCTGCCTTGTCATCCACAGGATTTGCTCTAAGCTATCGTGTGCAATCTGCGGTGACACGCTCGCCGGGCCGTGAATTTGATCTACCTATTGAATCGAGCTGCCGACTTGAGAGAACACGTTGCCTGCGTTGGAACCGATCAGCCGGACCGTTCCTACGACAATCACAAGGATGACCGCAAGCATCACGGAATACTCAGCGACGTCTTGTCCTTCTTCATTTGACCAGAGTGTCTTTAGAAAGTAATCCATGATTTCTCCGTAATCAGAGTGCTCCAGAGGTGGCCGAGGCTCTTTTTGCCTGCTCTCCGCTGGAATTCAACAAACCGACTAACCAAGCTTCCTTTTCGTGCGATAAGGCCTGCAGGCCGACCTGGTATTCGCCGGTCCCAGCCAGAAGTTTTGTCCAGACTACTGAGAATTCCATTCGGCGCTGGCGGTAAAAAATAATCAGCGTGTCGAGCGCCTTCAGTTCGTGTCGAATCGACCCCAACCGTGCCCCGAAGGGCGTGAGGTCGAGAGTATGCGCCAGTCCTTCAAAGGCAACACCGGCAGTGTCTGTCCCCCGCACTCGGACGGGTAGCACAGCCTGCAAGCGATCCTGCTGACGCCGGTTTGCTTTGGCAATCATGGCTTGTGTCCTGAAGATATTCTCGACGAACCAGTGGCGAACGGGAATAGCTCCGACGAGTGAGGCACAAAGGTAACCAAGCCAAGCTCAAAGAAGCATGCGAGGTCAAACCCTAGAGCAATCGCACGCGAATTTCAGAGTGGGAAACTTCAGCCTTGACTAAAGCACATATTAGTTCGGCGATCCCTATTTCGCGTAGACTAAAACAACGGGTCGCGCATCTAAATTCGGCATCTGAGGCAGTCATGCGTTACAGGGGAATTGGCTGGGTTGTTGGTTTATTCTTGCTGGGTTGGAGTGTGACGGCGATGTGCCAGAATCTATATCACGAGCCCGGCTCTGGTAGCCCATCGTATTTCACGCAGAGTGCGCCACTTCCCGTCGAGGAGGTAACCCGGAAGCTTCAGGAGAGAAATGCTCAGCGGGCTGCGGCGTTGCTTGAGTTCAGCGGCAGGCGCGTCTACCGAATGCAGTATCGCGGTTTCCCGAGTGATCGTGACGCCGAAATGGTAGTGGATGTGACCTACCACGCACCCAATGCAAAAGAGTTTCGCGTAGTGTCGGAGAGTGGGTCCAGGTTCCTCGTCGACCATATTTTTAAGAGATTGCTGGACGGCGAGCAGGAATCTCTCAACCAAGAGAACTTCCAGCACAGCGCGTTGACCACTGCCAACTACGATTTCACTTTGGCTGCATACGAAGCGACTCCAAACGGCGCGCAATACGTACTTAACCTTTTACCCAAAACCAGGAATAAATTTCTCTACCGCGGAAAAATCTGGGTTGATGCGAAAGACTTCGCCGTCGTGCGGATCGAAGGAGAGCCGGCTAGAAATCCGTCTATGTGGATCAAGAACACGGAAGTCGACCACAAATACCTCAAAGTTAGTGATTTCTGGCTTCCAGCAGAGAATCATACGGAAACCGCGGTACGCCTTGGAGGGCGGGCCATTCTCTCCATTGAGTACAAAGATTACAAAATCACAAAGGTTGCGGACCAGAATGTCTCGAACACCGCGCCCAAAGCCTCAAAGTGACTTCGCCATCCTGCTAACCTCTTAACACCGTAGAAATGTATATTGTGAATTGCCCTCTGACGACTTGGGCGGCTTTGTGGCGATCGTTTTAAATTCTCGAAATCCTGCGGGCGATACAGATTGATCGGGCTGATTTCATACTTCGTTTTGTGCGTGGCGCTGATTGGTACTTTATCTTCAGCCGTGTTCCTTATTCTGGCGATAGTGGGCGTTATCCGGTTTCGCGCAGAAGCACGGAGACAAATCAGTTGCGCTCCTGACGACGCGCATCTGCCTGCAGTCTCCGTGCTGAAGCCGGTGCACGGTCTGGAGGCCAAGCTCAAAGAGAATATTGAGAGCTTCTTCCGGCAGGATTACCCTGACTACGAAATTCTATTTGCGGCCGATGAGGCGGATGATCCAGCTCTCGATGTTGTGTGGGAAGTGTGCGCTCGCTATCCAAATATACGAAGCCGGGTTCTGATAACCGGCACGCCGTGGCCCAATCCGGTGGTCTATGCGTTTCATCGCATGGCAGAGGCTGCGGCACACGACATCCTGGTTACGACCGATAGCGATGTTGAAGTTGGTCCGCGATACCTGCGAGAAATCGTGCCCCCGTTACTCGACCCGGAAGTTGGGATGGTCACGTGCGTGTACCGCGGCCAGAATGCGGCAGGATTTTTTTCCGGGCTCACCGCCATTGGGATGTCGGTGGAAATGACGGCCGGAGTGCTGGTGGCGAATCTCCTCGAAGGAATGAAATTTGGGTTGGGGCCGACTACCGTTGTGCGGAAAGACTCGCTGGCCAGCATTGGCGGCTACGCCGCGTTGCAGGACTACATCGCTTATGATTTCGCCATCGGCAACTTGATTGCGAACGCGGGTTATCGCGTGGTGCTCTCGGGGTACGTGATCGACCATGTGGTGAACCAGAAATCTCTACGCCGGATGTGGCAAAACCAATTGCGCTGGGCGCAAACGACACGCTACTCAAGGCCCAAGGGCCACTTCGGAAGCGGGCTGATCTTCGCGATGCCGTACGGTCTGCTGGGATTCGTGGCAGGCGCGGCGTTGGGGCACTGGAGAATTGGAGCACTGCTGCTAGGCGTGGCTGTGTTGAACCGCTTGGTTGAGGCGTGGCTGGTGGGCTGGATGGTGGTTCGGGATCCGCAAGTGCCGCGTGCGCCATGGCTGTATCCGCTGCGCGACCTGCTCGGCTTTGCAGTGTGGTTCGCCAGCTATCTGAATCTGCGATATGTTTGGCGCGATAGCCGCTTTGAACTGAAGGGGACACGAATCGCGCTGCGGCAGAGTTCATCGAACAGCCCCGATAGCGGGATGTGAAAGCCTTTGACGGCCAAGCCCGCAAAGTGTTTTGCGAAGGTCGCAGAGAGAAACGCGAAACGCTGCGAATCGTCGTGGTCCCGCTTTCATCGCGAACTTAACTTGCATTTTCCAGCGGAGGTTTTTTGCGCGTTCTAGTCACCGGCGCGGCGGGTTTTATCGGCAGTCACATGGTCGACCGCCTTCTATCCGCGGGCCACACTGTAATGGGATTCGATAATATGTCGACCGGGCAGCGACGGTTTCTGGAAACTGCATTGCCTAATCCCCGCTTCACGTTTCATCACGCGGACTTGCTCGACCGAAATAGTCTGGAACCGGCAATGGAGGGTGCGGAATTAGTTGTTCATTTCGCAGCCAATGCCGACGTACGCTTCGGCACTGAACATCCGCGGAAAGATCTGGATCAGAACACGATCGCAACCTGGAACGTGCTTGAGGCAATGCGCGATCAGAACTGCAAACGGATTGTTTTTTCTTCGACCGGATCCGTCTACGGCGAGCCGAAGATTTTTCCCACGCCTGAGACTTGTCCTTTCCCCATACAGACCTCGTTATACGGCGCGTCCAAACTGGCTGCGGAAGGCCTGATTCAAGCCTACTGCGAAGGCTTCGAAATGCAGGGATATATTTTTCGCTTCGTATCGATTCTTGGCGAGCGTTACTCGCACGGGCATGTGTTCGATTTTTGGCGGCAGCTCTCGGAGCACCCCGAACATCTGCACGTTCTCGGCAACGGCCATCAGCGAAAGTCTTATTTGTATGTGCAAGATTGCATCGACGCGATTCTGATCGCCCTTGAACGTGCCGATGACAACGTAAATATTTTCAATCTCGGCACGGATGAGTATTGCGAGGTCAACGATTCCATCGGCTGGATCTGCGAGCATCTCGGTCTTCATCCTAAGCTTACTTACTCGGGCGGCGAACGGGGTTGGGTAGGGGATAGTCCGTTTATTCTTCTCGATTGCTCGCGGATCCGCGCGCTGGGCTGGAAGTCGAAATTAACTATTCAGCAGGCCGTGTTGGCTACCATCAAGTATGTAAGCGCAAACCCTGTCTAGCATCGCACTGATCTTCACATATGGCGTAACTTTTCGCGCGGACAGGAAGTTAAAACTGTTGACGATGCGAGTGTGACAATTGTCATGTGGGCCGGATGACGACTCCCACTGGCGCTCGCGTCTAACCCGATTGAGTATGGATTCGGGTTGGTTGAGGCAGGCTGCGGGTGTGCCATTTGAAGGTTCGAGATGAGGTTGGCGGAAACGGAGTCGTTCGTTTATCCTTGAGGCCTACATTTTTAGGTGTTCTCGTCCGCGGATTTTCCTAGGTTGAACATGACTCTGAGCAGGTTTGTCACCAAGAACGCCTTCCGCAACAAGCGCCGCAGCATCCTTACGGTGTTGAGTATCGCTTTCTCTTTGCTTTTGCTCACCCTGATGATGACCATCTGGCGAGCTTTTTATCTGGACGAGGGCAGCGCCGAATCGGCCGAAAGGCTGGTGGTGCGGCACCGCGTGTCGTTGACTTTCAGCTTGCCCGGCTTCTATCGAGAGAAGATTCGCGCCGTGCCAGGAGTGGTGGCCGTAGTACCGGTCTCCTGGTTCGGAGGAATTTACAAGGATGAGAAGCCGGAAAACTTTTTTGCGCAGTTCGGTACCGATCCAGAGGAGTTTTTCAAAGTATTCCGGGATATCAAGATGCCGGCCGAGCAGTTGATGGCATGGCAGCGGGATCGACAAGGAGTGATCGTCGATGACACGCTGGCAAACAAATACGGGTGGAAGCTGGGTGACCGGATTGTTTTGAAGGGCACAATCTATCCCGTTGATCTTGAGTTGTATGTTCGGGGCATTTTCAGTTCTTACCCAGATGACAAGGCCGTCTATTTCAATGCCAAGTATGTGGAGGAGGCGGTTTCGTTTTTCAAGGGGCGGGCGGGTACCTTCAGTATTCTTGTGGCTTCGCCACAGGACGTGAGCAGGGTGGCGAGTGCGATTGACGATATGTTCCGCAATTCGCCACAGCCCACAAAAGCGGAGAGTGAGAAGGCCTTCGGACTGGAGTTCGTTGCCATGCTGGGGAATGTGAAGGCCTTCATCCTCATGATTTGTTTGGCGGTAGTTTTTGCGACGTTGCTGGTTTCAGCCAACACTATGGCGATGTCGATCCGGGAGCGAACGCGAGAAGTGGCGGTTCTGAAAACTCTGGGCTTCACTCGGCAAAGCGTTCTCGGGCTGTTCATAAGCGAAGCGGTGGCACTGGCTCTTGCTGGCGGATTGATAGGAGTCGGACTGGCGTATTTGCTGATCTACGGCGTGTCTAAATCGCCGTATATGAGTTTTTACAACATGAAGGTGACCCCTGGAATGTGGGTGATGGCTCTATTCGTCTCGGGATTGGTAGGGCTTGCGAGCTCGCTGCTGCCGTCTTACCACGCATCGCAGGTCAATATTGTGGACGGGCTGCGCCACATCGGTTAAGAGCGGATTGAAATATGACATTAAGCAGTTTTGTCGTGCGCAGTGCATTCCGCAACAAGCGTCGCAGCGTGCTTACGATGCTCAGCGTCTCTTTTTCCCTGTTGTTGCTCACGCTCATGATTTCTATCTGGCGGGCCTTTTACATCGATCAGGTGGCGCCGGAGGCAGCCCGTCGACTGATCGTTCGCGACCGTGTGTCGCTTGCGTTTTTCCTGCCGGCCTACTATCGGGAAAAGATCCGCGCCGTGCCAGGGGTTGTTGCGGTTGCTCCGATCACGTGGTTTGGAGGCCGCTATATCGATGACCGTCCGGAACATTTCTTCGCCCAACTGGCTACGGATCCTGACGAATATCTAAAGGTTGCGTCCGACAAGATCGTGACGCCGGAGCAGTTAAAGGCTTGGCAGCAGGATCGTGCCGGTGCTCTGGTGGATGTGACCTTGGCGAACAAATATGGCTGGAAGATCGGGGACCGTATCACTTTGCTGGGAACAATATTTTCGGCCAATCCGGAGTTGACGATTCGCGCGATTTATCACCGCGATCCGCCGCAGAATGCGCTGTATTTCCACACCAAGTACCTGGAGGAGGCGGTTCCGTGGTTCAAAGGCGAGGCGGGCTGGTATGCGGCGCAGATCGACTCCGCTGACGGCGTGGGACGGGTGTCCAAACAAATCGACGATATGTTCCGTAACTCGCCTCTGCCTACGAAGAGCGAGAGCGAAAAAGCTTTTCAACTCGGCTTTGTGGCGTCGCTGGGAAATGTGAAGGCTTTCATCCTTGGAATTTGCGGGGCGGTCGCATTCGCCATCATGCTAGTTTCGGCCAACACGATGGCGATGTCGGTCCGCAGCCGGACGCGTGAAGTGGCTTTGCTGAAAACTTTGGGGTTTACGCGAGGCCGCGTCTTGTCGATCTTCGTCAGCGAATCCGTAGCTCTGACGGTGGCGGGCGGTGTGCTTGGCGTTCTGGTGGCGATCCCTCTGATATCGCTGCTGACCCATCGATTTATTGGATTGGGAATTCCGCTGGACATGAAAGTTAATCCGCCGACGGCAGCGCTATCGCTTTTTGTCGCTGTCACCCTGGGACTGGTGAGCGGCTACCTGCCGGCGTACAAAGCATCACGCACAAACATCGTGGAGGGCTTGCGCCACATCGGCTAACCAACATCGGCTAACCAGCCTGGCCTAATTGAGATGAATCTATGGCGATACCGATTAGCTACAACATCCGCAATTTGAAACTTCGCAAAGGCCTTACCATCATGACCGCGCTCGGCATCGCGTTGACGGTGACGACCGCGATCTTCCTGATGGCGTTACTGGCAGGCTTGAAGCGCGCTTTCGTTTCCAGCGGCAATCCGAACAATGTGTTGGTGCTGCGCAAGGGCTCGGAGGCAGAGCTATCCGGTGGCTTCGACGCCGCACTGTTTCCCACGCTGAAAGTTCTGCCTGGCATTGCGAAGGATAGTCGCGGCGATCCCATGGTGTCTGGCGAATGGGTAGTAGTAATCGTGCTCCCGCGCAAGGATGGCACGGGCGAAGTTAACGTGACGGTGCGCGGCATGATGCCAGACGGTCTTGAGCTTCGGCCCAGCGCGAAGCTGATCGACGGCCGGTGGTTCCAGACCGGACAGCGCGAAGTAGTCGTCAGCAAATCCATACGCGACCGCTTTGCCCATGCAAACATTGGCGACAGCATGGAGTTCGGCAAAGGATCATGGAAAGTTGTCGGAGTCTTCGACGCCGGAGGCTCGGCATACGAATCCGAAGTTTGGGGAGACGTGAATCAGATGGCGGCGGATTTCGATCGGCAGGGCGGGTATTCTTCCGCCTACCTGCGGGCTACCGATGCCATCGCTGCCGATGCGCTCAAGAACCGGGTTAGCGACGATCAGCGTCTGAAGCTCGAAGGACTTCTCGAGACAGATTATTACGCGAAGCAAACCAGCTCGGGCGCTCCCATCAAATACATCGGGATCGTGGTCGCGATCATCATGGCCATTGGATCGAGCTTTGCGGCCATGAACACGATGTATGCCGCAGTCGCGTACCGCGGTCGTGAGATTGCAACTCTGAGAGTGTTGGGCTTCTCTCGTCCCGCGATTCTCACATCGTTTGTTCTTGAATCCCTGATGTTGGCATTGCTGGGCGCTATCGTTGGAATTCTCCTGATGCTGCCCTTTAACGGAATGCAAACCGGCACGTCGAATGCAGTAACGTTTAGCGAAGTTGTGTTCAGCCTGCGGATAACCGCGCAAGTGGCGGCCTATGCGATTGTTTTTGCGCTGTTGATCGGCTTCTTCGGCGGACTTTTTCCGGCCTGGCATGCGGCCCGGCAGAATATTCTTAACGCGTTGCGAGGTTGAACCCGAAAGCCGCATCCGTATTTGACTTATGCCGATTGACGCTAAACACGAAGATCTTCAGAGCTTGCGAATCGACCGCACCGCTCGCGGAGCAAGTAACGGCGAACCGCCGGCGTGGGCGCGCCGCTACATCGTGATTGGAATCGCGGTTGTAGTCTTGTTGAGTTTGTCTGCGCTCGCGTATCGCCTGCTGGCGCGGGACGCGCCGGAGGTGGAGGTAGTGCGCGCCTCCGCGGAGAGCAGCGATGTGGGCGGCACGGTGCTGTCGGCGACGGGATACATCGTCGCGCATCACACCATCAATGTGAACTCCAAGGTCACTGGACGGCTCGCCTGGATTGGCGTCGAAAAAGGCGACAAGGTCAAAGAGGGACAAGTCCTGGTGCGCTTGGAGGATGAGGAGTTCCGTGCTGCCTACAATCAAGCAAAGGGCGCAGTAGACAATGCGCGCGCCTATCTCGATGAACTTGAGCACGGATCGAGGCCTGAAGAAATTCAACAAGCTCAGCATAATCTGGACGAAGCGCGGGCTACGCTGGTCAACGACAAACTCACTCTGGATCGTACGAAGGAACTCTCGACTGCCGGCGTCGTCGCCCGGCAGGCGCTCGACGACGCTACCGCGAGGTTCGATTCAGATCAGCAGCGGGTTAATTCGCTGGAGAAGGCTTTTCAACTAATGAAGATCGGCCCGCGGCAGGAAGAGATTGCGCGCGCACGGGGAGCGTTGGCACAAGCCCACGGCCAACTTGATTATGCGAAGTCGCAGCTCGACGCGACCGTGATTCGCGCACCCGTTACTGGCACGATTCTTGATCGTACCGCCGAAAAGGGGGAGTTGATTACCGCGCAGTTCGCCAGTGCGGCGGCTGGCGGGCCTCAGGGGTCGGTTGTTTCGCTCGCCGACTTGAACGATATTCAGGTGGAACTGGATATTGCGCAATCCGACTTCGCGCGGCTCGGTCCGAAGCAGAAAGGTATTGTCACCGTCGATGCTTACCCCGATCGCAAATACAGCGGGGAAATCGCGCAGATCTCGCCGGAAGCGAATCGGCAAAAAGCCACGGTACAGGTGAAAGTTCAGGTACTGAATCCGGATGAATATCTGCGGCCGGAAATGAATGCCACGGTGAAATTCCTGGCGGACGAGAAAAAACCTTCGAACACGCAACCCGCGGGAGCGTTTGTGCCGGCGACCGCGCTGCGGGACCATGACGGCAGGAAAGTGGTTTTTCTGGCGTTCGACGGTAAGGCGCGGATGCGTGAAGTTCACGTCATGAGCCAGCGCACCGATGGATTTCTTGTCGACGGACTGGTGGGTGGGGAAAACGTGATCAGCGCGGGGCCGCAGGATCTGCAAGAGGGCGAGACAATCAAAATTAAGGGGCACTGACAACTATGAGCACAGTGGTCGAAAACAAAATCGCTACAGGAACCAAAGTCGTTCAGGCGCGCAACGTTAGCAAAATTTTTAAGCGCGAGGCCTTTGAAGTGAAGGCGCTTGACGATGTCTCCATTGACATTGCAACCGGCGAATTCATGGCGTTGATGGGACCTTCGGGATCCGGTAAGACCACGCTGCTGAACATGATCGCGGCGATCGACCGGCCGACTTCAGGTGAGTTGCTGGTGCAGAACCAGAACATTTTCCGCTTCAGCGATTCGCAGGCGGCACACTGGCGCAACGAGCACATTGGGTACGTCTTCCAGACATTTAATTTGATCCCGGTGCTAACGGCTTTTGAAAACGTGGAATTGCCTCTGCTTCTCACCAAATTGAACCACCAGCAGCGGCGGGATCACGTCATGACTGCGTTGAAACTTGTAGGCCTCGAAGAACGCGTTAGCCATCTTCCGAAGCAGCTTTCCGGCGGGCAGGAGCAGCGCGTCGCAATTGCGCGCGCCATTGTAAGCGATCCAACGCTGTTGCTGGCCGACGAACCAACTGGCGACCTGGACAGTCACTCGGCTACGGAGGTTTTGGAAATCTTGAAGCGACTGAACGAAGACTTCCACAAGACGATTGTGATGGTGACGCATGATCCGCACGCCGCTTCCTATGCTCACGTCACGCGCCATCTTGAGAAGGGAATGCTGCTTCCGCCCGAAGGGCCACTGGCGAAAGCGTAGGGTAGGTGCCTAAAGGGTTGGGGCTAGGAAAGAGTGCCGCGGGCGGGCTTACCGGCGGCAGGTTTGTAGTCCGCCGGATAGAGGACTACGCAGCGGCCAGAACCCTCGCCGTCGCTTTCGGTGCGGAGATCGGATTGATCGCGCAGTGCGAGGTGAACGATGCGGCGCTCGCGCGAAGACATAGGCGCAAAGTGGAAGGGAGTTCCGGTCTGACGAACTTTCCCGGCGGCGACAGTAGCGGCCATGCGAAGTTCCTGAAAGCGAATCGAGCGCTGATTTTTGCAATCGAATGAAATCTTGTCGTGCTCCGCGGAAGGCAGATGCAGAATTTCAAGAGCCAGCAATTCCAGAGCCCGGAGAAGTTCGCCTCCGCGGTCGAGGAGAAGCGTGGAATCGGGACCGGAGAAATCGACGAAGATTTCCGGCTTCTCCCATTCGCTCTGCGGAGGGGGATCGACGACGATGCGGTATTTGAGATGAAGTCCACCGTCAGTGACGACGGCCTGCAGGAATTCGTTGATCTTGTTGGCGGCGGCGAGTTTGTCCATAGGGCAGCTCTTACCTCTTAGCCTTTAGCTTGAAACTCAAAACCTTTACCACAGGGGTTCCCAGGGTAACCCTTCCACTTAGAAACCAAATCTTATCGCAACAGGAACGGCTCTGGCGCGGTTCAAGCTAAAGGCTAAGAGCTAATAGCTGGTTCACTTCTCTTTCTTGCGCGCCCGTTTTTCGATCATTTCGCGCATTTCGCGGCCCAGCTTGGTGCGGTTCATGATGGCCTGCTGCGCAATCGAAATCAAATTGGTCTCCGCATAGTACAGATTCAATCCCGCTTGCAGATTGAAGAATATGAAGCCCATCATCAGGGGCATCATCACGGTCATCATTTTTTGCTGCGCGGGATCCATGCCGGCTTGCGGCGTCATACGCTGCATGGCAAACATGCTGATGACCATCAAAATAGGCAGCAGGAAATAAGGATCGCGTGCGGAAAGATCGGTGATCCAGAGCCAATGCGCGTGGCGCAGATCAAGGGCGACGCCGAGCATTCGGTAATAAGCGATCAAAAATGGAAACTGGATGAGAAGAGGCAAGCAGCCACCAGCGGGATTGACGCCTTCTTTCTTATAAAGCGCGCTGATCTCCTCGTTCATTGCGGCTTTGCGCGGGTCGCGGAGTGTGTACTTCTTATATTTCTCCTGGATAGATTTGATCTGTGGCGCGATGCGCTGCATCTTGAGCATCGACTTCATCTGCGTGATTCGCAACGGGAGCAGCGCGATGGTGATGATAAGGGTTTGTATTACGATGGCCCATCCCCAGTTGGGAACAACGTGTTTGTATGTCCATTTAAGCCAGAGGAAGAGCGGGCGAGCCAGAATGCCCCACCATCCGAAGTCAACGACGCCCCGGAGATCTGGGTTGTCGTTTTTAATCGTGGGAACGGAGACAGCATCGAGGACCGCGAGTTCCTTCGGGCCCACGAACATGCGCTCCGCGGTTGGGCCATGCAGGTTGCCGACGGCTGCTCCGATGACATCGACTTTTGCAGTTTCAGAGGAGCCGGGCTTGGACGGAATCTGCGTTGAGTCGCGCAGGGTGACCATGGAAGCAGCCATGGGGTTGTCGGGAATAAAAATGGCGGTGAAGTATTGATCGCCCGTGCCGGCCCATTCGAAGGATCCTTTTAGAGTATTGCCTCCGCTAATACTCTTGATGGGGAGGCGCGAGACAAAGCTGGGAAAGACAAGTGCCGTGCGCTCCGTGGAAGCATCGTTGTGGTAATCGATGCGGGCAGCGGCGTAGGAAGCCGGGGTTTGTTCGTCGCCAAATCCGGCCGGCCAGGCTGGCGGGGCAAAAATCTCTGCGCCTTTGTATACGACGGAGGTTTCGACATTCAACACATAAGTGTGGTCGAAGCGGAAAGTCTTACGGATCGCGAGATCCTGATCGGCGTACTCGAAGGTAATCTCGGCCGGGGCCGATAGTTCGCCCTGATTCGATGCAACGTAGAGAGCGGAGTTGAGGCGGTTGCGCAGAGTCTCGTCGTACGTCCACAGAGATAGGGGGTAACCGAACTTGGGAGCGGCGAGTGGGTTGACGAGATCGAGCCGTCCGTTCTGAGCGTCGTTGTCGAACCTTTTCAGGATCCAGGATTTGACTTGGGCGCCGCGGTTGGTGAAAGTGATGCGGTAGAGACTGTTCTCGATAACGGTTTCAGTCTCGGCCGAAGCCTGCTTCGTGATCGTGCTTAAAGGAGCGGCTGGGACTGCGGCTGGGACTGCAGCTGCGACCGCCGGAGCGGATGACGTGGGAGCGGGCTGCGACGGCACCGGCTGATTTTGCGGCTGAGCGGCGGGCGCCTGCGGCATGTATTTCTTCAGCAAAGGCTGGAACACAATCAGGACGACGAAAGTCAGAAGAAAGACGAGCAGAAGCCGGCGCTCAGCGCCTGGTTCCTGTTGAGGATTTTGAAAGTCGGGCAAAGTTTTACTTAGTACCTCGGGGGCTAAAGCCCACTCGTCCGCCTGGAAATTTTACGCAGCGCTGGAAGCGCCGCTCCACCCACGACCCACACCAGCTGCCAACCCCGTGAACTCCTTGAATCGACCAACCTGAGTCACAATTCTCCGCAGTCGCTCGCCTGCTTGACCACTGGATCGTAGCCGGCGCGCGCGAAAGGATGACAGCGGAGAATACGCGTCAACGCCATCCATCCGCCGTGCACAGCGCCGTAGCGCTCGATGGCCTCCATCGCATATTCGGAGCAGGTCGGCAAGTAGCGGCAGGCTGGCGGCAATATGGGCGAGACTCCCCACTTATAAGCCCGCAGCAATTGCAGCAAAACGAATTTGGCACACAGCTTCAAGATCAGTTTCCAGCTTCCGGCTTGCTGCTACCCGCCTTTTTGTTACTTGCTGAATCGGGTGCTAACTTCTCCGACGGCTTCGAGGCCAGCCTTTGTTCTATGATCATGAAGGCACGGCTTACTTCATTCAATATGTCTGCGAAATCAGTGGCCAGCAACGATTTCTTCGGATTGATGACCACATCTGCAGCCACTCCGGCCGCGAGATGGGACATGCGAACCGCTTCGCGAAGGCGGCGCTTCATGCGGTTGCGTTGTACTGCACCACCCAGGGCCCGGCCCACCGTGAATCCAATGCGAGGACCGTGTGACGCAGCGGCTCCCGCCCCGGTTTCTACGTTCACCGGACGCGCTAAATAAAAAACCGTCATAGACGCGGAAAAATGCCGGCGCCCTTGCTTGTAGACGCGCTCGAAATCCGCGTGACGCAACAAGCGCGCCGTGCGCGGGAATCGTGCTTTGATTGGTGACATGGCGAAGTCCGGCCGAATTCCAAGCATCGCCTCAGCCATTATGCCTTCGTGGCGCATTGGACGGCTGAGTGTGTCGACTGTGGAAGTGAGCGGCACCAGAAACGCTACTCGCGGAAGCCGGGCTTCACGGAGACCCGCTTCCGCCCTTTGGAGCGGCGGCGGGAAATCACCTTCTTGCCGCCCTGGGTCTTCATGCGCACGCGGAATCCATGCTTCTTGCTTCGCTTGCGCCGGTTGGGTTGGAATGTACGCTTGGGCATGAAAAATAGCTGCTCCTGATTCCGTCGACAGTGTTAGGGCAAACGTAGAGTATAAATGACGGAGTGGCGACACGGCAAAGGGGCAAGAGGCAATTTCCAGTTCTCAGCTCCCGAGTTCCGATCCTAATTTCCCCTTAAGCAGTTATCGATTGTGGAGTCGACGTTTCGATTGGAGAACAATCGGAAGTTTCGGCACTGAGAACCGAGGATGTATTTGCATCATTCGCGTTGCAGTTAGATTGTCGGTACTTGACAGTCGTAGCGCTTCGGGTTGCGAATAACGGTTACATGAAAATTTCACGCGAAGATTTCCGCACGAGGAAAAAATTTTGTGCTACTATGCCGCACGGTCGGCTTTGAAATTCTCATTCACAATTAGCAACCGAGCGCGACACAAGGCGCATTCCACAGTACACTAAGAGTTCCATCGGCAAGTAGGTAAACAGCACTTGTTACACGGGCGCCCTCAGCCAGCCGCCGGGACGCCGCGGCGGGTATTTCATAATTATGTCAGCCACCACCCTATCCCCCAATCCGTGGATGCGCATTCTGGATGCGTTGGAAAAAAAGATCAACCGGCACTCCTACGACACCTGGTTAAAACCGACGCGCTATAGTCATGCGAGCGGCGGAATCTTATTTGTGCGCGTGCCGACGGCGGAGTTTCGGCACGCCGGCGACAAGTATGCGGACCTGATCCAGGAGGCGATCGACAACCTGGGCCTGGAATTCAATGACGTAAAGTTCGTGACGCCGGACGACGATCCGGCGGCGACGGCCGTGCGCCACAACGGCGGGCTCTCCGCCCCTCCGGTTGCGACCGGCCCAGCGCAAGCGCGCTTCGACTGGGATGGCGCGGCGCAACTGAATCCGCGTTATACCTTCGACGCGTTTGTGATTGGCTCGGGGAACCAGTTTGCGCATGCCGCGTGCCAGGCGGTGGCGGAGCGTCCTTCAAAGGCCTATAACCCGCTGTTTCTATACGGTGGCGTCGGAATGGGCAAGACGCACCTGATGCAGGCGATTGGGCACGAGGTGAAGCGGCGACAGCCGCAAGCGGCCATCTGCTATGTGTCGAGCGAGAAGTTCACCAACGACATGATCAACTCGCTGCGCTACGACAAGATGACCACCTTTCGTGATAAATTCCGCGGCGTGGACGTGCTGCTGATTGACGATATCCAGTTCCTGGCAGGCAAAGAGCGGACGCAAGAGGAGTTTTTCCATACCTTCAATGCGCTGCACGACACGATGAAGCAAATCGTGATCGCGAGCGATCGGTCCCCGAAGGAGTTGGCAGAGATCGAAGACCGGTTGCGCAGCCGCTTTGAGTGGGGATTGATCGCAGATATCCAGCCGCCGGATCTGGAAACGAAAGTGGCGATCCTGCAGAAGAAAGCGGAGCAGGAAAAAGTAACGCTTCCGACCGATGTGGCCCTCTATGTGGCCCAGAATATCCGTTCGAACGTGCGCGAGTTGGAAGGCGCTCTGATCCGCCTGGTGGCCCATTCGTCGCTGATCGGCGCGGAAATCACGCTACCTTACGCACAGCAGGTGCTGAAGAATTTTATCGATTCACAGGCAAGGAAGGTCACCATCGAATCGATTCAGAAGATGGTTGCGGAGCAATTTGGACTGCGTCTGGTGGAGATAAAGGCCAAAGATAATTCGCGGGCGATTGTGTATCCGCGGCAGATTGCGATGTATCTCGCAAAGCAGATGACCGAGGCTTCGCTGCCGGAGATTGGACGGCAGTTTGGAGGAAAGCATCACACGACCGTGCTGCACTCGGTGGAGAAAATTGAAGAGGTTCGCAAGAACGACAAAGATTTGAACAGGCTGCTGAATAAATTGACTGAGCAATTGGGCGGTTAAATAGCAGGTAGTTTGAGGTTTTGCACCGAGCGGCGCAGTCTTCCTTCGCAGAAGTTGTGAATGAGATGTGGAAGCTGTGCAAGTAAGAGCGGAATTGGCAGAAGCGGAAATCTTCTTCATGCGTCACCGCCAAGTTCGAGACCGATTTCTCACACGAAGGGATCGGGTCCAAGGCGGTGAGAACAGGCAGGTTCATAAAGTTTTCCACTTCTGCGCGGTGCCTACTGTTACTGCTGGTTTAATAGGTTTTTTATTTGATATAAGGAAGTAAGTAATAAAAGTAGGGTGCGGCAGGGGAGCGAAAGTCTATGCCGGTGGAAGCAGTGGTTGCAGCGGGGGCGGCGGTGGGAGCCATGGAGATTACAGTCAGCAAAGCTGAATTGCTGCGGGAGTTGACTGCCACGCAGGGTGTGGTCGAGCGCAAGACCACCATTCCCATACTTTCCAATTATTTATTCGAGGCGGCTGAGGGCAAGTTGTCGCTGACGGCGACGGATTTGGATTTAAGCTTGCGCACCTCGTGCAACGCTAAAGTGAAGAAGGAAGGATCGTGCACGATTCCGGCGCGTAAATTGCACGACTACGTGAAACTGCTGCCGGACGCCGATATCACGATCAAATTGCTGGAGAATCATTGGGTCAGCATCCGCTGCGGGCGTTCCAACACAAAAATGGTGGGGATGGCGAAGTCGAATTTCCCCAGTTTGCCAGTGTTCCCGACGGCGGGAGTAGTGAAGATTCCAGGGCAGGTTTTGCGCGGGCTGATTGCGCGGACGGGATTTGCCATATCGAGCGAAGAATCGCGCTACACGCTGAACGGCGCGCTGATGCTGCTGAAGCCTGAATCGATCACCATGGTGGCCACCGATGGCCATCGCCTGGCCCACTGCGAACGCAGCGGAGAAAAGTTTGAAGGCGTCTCCGGCGAGATGAAGACGCTTGTGCCAAAGAAGTGCATGGACGAACTGAAGTCCCTGTTGGATTCGACGGATGCGGAGACCGTGGAATTCGCGAAGGATGAATCGACACTGTTCTTCCGCATTGGGTCGCGGCTGTTGACCTCGCGGCAACTTACGGGACAATTCCCGAACTTCGAAGCCGTTCTTCCCAAGGACAACAGCAAGAGTATCACGCTGAATGGCGACGATTTAAACTCGGCCATTCTCCGCGTGGCGCAGTTTGCCGACGAGCGTTCGAGGGCGGTGCGGCTGAAACTCGAAAAAGGCGAGGTGAAACTTTCTGCGTCGTCGACGGAAGCGGGTGAGTCTGAGGATTCAATTGAGTCGCCTTATGATGGCGAAGTGTTGACCATCGGCTTCAATGCTCAGTACCTGGTGGACTTTCTTAAGGCCGCAGGCACCGACGAAGTGCGGCTGGAGTTGAAGGATTCGCAATCCGCAGGGCAATTGCGGCCGGCGGAGGGCGATGACTATAAGTACCGGTATATTGTGATGCCGATGCGAATCTGAAGAAATCAGTCGGTTCTACTGTGTTGTCACTCCCTGAACGTGCAGTTTCTTCGATCAGCAGGTATTGAGCGGTACGCTTGACCTGCGAGCCTTCCTGTCATACATTTGCGGCCAATCCTTTTTGGAGGCGGGTCAATGCTGGACGGATTTAAGAAGTTCATCCTGCGCGGAAACGTTGTGGATATGGCGGTGGGCGTGGTGATTGGCGCGGCGTTTGCGTCAGTCGTTGGGGCGTTCACCAAGGACCTGCTGACGCCATTGATCACAGCAGTAACGGGTGGGACCCAGCAATTCGCGTCGCTTACCTTGCACATTCGGAAGAGTGAATTCAACATAGGGGACTTCATCAACGCAGCCATATCATTCGTGCTCGTCGCTGCCGCGGTTTACTTTTTCGTGGTGATTCCGGTGAACGCATTGATTGCGCGCATGCACCGTGGCGAAAAGGCGCCTGATCCGACGACCAGGAAGTGTCCGGAGTGCCTGAGCGAGATTCCCATTGAGGCGCGGCGGTGTTCGCACTGCACGCAGCCGCTGGTCGGGCGCGCAGCGTAGATCCAGTCGAGGTCGATACGGAAATCCGCGTGAATTTTACGTTGTTGGGAAATTAGGTCTCCGTGCTCGGGTAACATGGCAGTATGAGTTCCCACCTTGTCTTTTGCACTTTTCTAGTAACCTTGTTAGGGGCTCACGTGCTTCGGGCGCAGACTCCGGTACAATCCTCGTCTTCCTCCCCGTCGAAGCATGTCGCGAAATCTGCGTCGGCTGAGGACTCTCTGCTGGACGCCGGTTCGGTGAGTGCTGGCGTGTACCGTAACACAGCCTTTGGGTTTACCTGCAGAATTCCCGCAGGATGGGTGTTGCGGACTGGAGAGATGGACGTGCGGGACAAGGAAGCGGGTGACGCTGCCGACAAAAGCGCTGATCCAAGAGAGGCTGGCTCTCGGCCCGCGCAGGAAAAGAATCGAGCTACGCTCGACCGGACAGCAGAGGGCAGCTGTCCCCCCACGGGCGGATGTGGACGAGTGCTGCTGGCGGCGTTTTCGCGGCCACCGGAGGTTCGGGCAGAAGATGTGAATGCGTCGATTCTGATTGCGGTGGAGAGTGCGGCGGCGTATCCGGGGTTGAAAGCTGCGGCGCAGTATTTCGGGCCGGTGGGGGAGATTGCGCGGGCGCGCGGCTTCGAGGTCGTCGAGGAACCGTATGAGTTTGCGATAGGGACGAGGAACGTGGTGCGTGGAGATTTTCAGAAAAATGTGGGATCGCGGGTGATGCGACAGTCGACGCTGGTGGTCCTGGCGCGCGGGTATGCCGTATCATTCACGTTTATTGGCGGCACTGAGGATGAAGTGGAGGAACTGGTACAGACGTTGAGTTTTGTGACGGCCGCGAAGACCGCACACTAAACGAACGCGCGGTGGAGCTCCTGAAAACTTTCCTGTATCACCGCTGTGAAAGTGCGCGTGGACAGGTACGACTACATAGAAGGATCGCAGAGTAAAAGCCACAAGTAAGAGGCAAGTTAAGAGGCAAGTAAGAGGAATGATGAGCAAGATACTGGTTTCGATTGTGATGGGCAGTGATTCTGACCTCGAGATTATGCGCGAGGCTGGGAAGGCGCTGGAGGTATTCGGGATCGCTTACGAGATGGATGTTACTTCAGCCCACCGTTCTCCAGACCGTACAGCTGACTTCGCGCGCAAGGCTGCGGGGCGCGGGATTCGGGTGATTATTGCGGGAGCTGGCGGGGCAGCGCATCTGGCGGGTGTGATTGCGGCGCACACTACGCTTCCGGTGATTGGAGTGCCAATTCCTTCGACGTCGCTACAGGGGATGGATTCTTTGCTGGCCACTGTGCAGATGCCCGCGGGGATACCGGTGGCGACAGTGGCCATCGGCAAACCTGGTGCCACCAATGCGGGTATTCTTGCGGCGCAGATGATCGGACTGGCGGATGCGTCGATCTCGGAGAAGCTTGTGGCGCATAAGGAGAAGCTGGCGCGCGGGGTGGAGGAAAAGTCTAAAAAGCTGCGGGGATCGTTGGGCTAGCAAGACAAGGGGCTAAAGCCCCGATATTTGCGCGGGAGCCTTATCGCAGCGCTGCAAGCGCTGCGCCACCCAAAATCAGAGAACGATCACCGCCTGAGTCACGATTCAGCACAGAAATCTGAAGGCAAAAACCAAAAAGTCAAAATCTGAAGTCAAACATCCCCACTCTCCCGCAGAGTACCAGAGAGTGGTGCACCCGCGATCTCTCGTGGTGCTATGGCGCAGCCGGAACGTAAATCTCTTCGGGCGCTACTATATCCACTTTGGGCACTTCAGTCCTGATTCTTATTCGTTGGAATCCGGCTTTCTTTGGTGGCTTGGCGAGAAATGTCAAGAAATACTGGTTGTTCAGCCGATGGGTTACGTCATCCAAATAGGGAGCGAATGAAACAGGTGGGCCAGTAAAGCCGACATAATATGCTTCGCCTCCGGTTTTCTCCGCAAGCTTTGACAGATAAAGCTGGCCCCAATAGGTTTGCCAGTAACTGTGCCCGAAGTGGCCAACTCCGGGGGTATAGATGGCAGAAACGATAATGCCGGCTTTCCGAGCGTCGTCGATGGCAGCATCGAGATACGGGTCGAGCAAATCATTGCTGCCGTAATAGCGATCGATTCCGTCGGAGGCCATGATCACCTCACGGCGGGCGGTGCTTTCGGGCCATCGTTTGACCAAATCGCTGAGGGAAAAATACGGGCTGCCATTGGCGCCGGCGAGTCCCTCGGGAAGACGCAAGGCCTTTGCCGCCTCCCCATGGTCGCTCGTCAGATTCTGTTGGATCCGTGCTATGCCATTCTGCATATAGGCAATCCCGATCTTGGTCGAGGCCGGCTGTCCAAGAATGAACTGCCGAAGGTCATCCAAATGAGTGCCCAGTGTGACGTTGGATCCGTCGTCGAGCATGACGAAGAGCTCGAGCGCCGCGTGGTCGCCCTGGGCGGGAACCCAATCGGTGACGGTGTCGCGATCATGCCCCTCAAAAACCATGACATCCTCGCGGCTGATAACGGGCGGGTTGGAACCATGATGCGATTCAGCGGTTACCACGGTGTGCACCGGGATTCCGTCTGCTACAGCAGCTTGCGCAGAAATGCTCGCTGTTCCGTATGTCCAAACGGCAAATCCAAATATCAGGTTAGCCAGAAAACAGCGTTGGTTCATAGACGCCTCCTGACCGCAAAACGGTGATTCTTGATCGCTTGTTTAGATTCAATGTCGCCCCGAAACGGCGCATCAGAAATCAAGCCCGCCGGGGGCGCGGTCGAAGTCGCGTCAATTGCGCGAGGATCGCCACCCAGGATTACAGTTTCAATCCCCTTAGATATTCGCGGAAAGGATCGCCTAAATCTTCGCGCTTGAGGGCGAATTCGACCGTGGCTTTGAGGAACCCTAATTTGTCGCCGGTGTCGTGGCGTCGGCCTTCGTAGACGTAGGCATACATTTTTTCTTTCTGCAGGAGCATGCGCATGCCGTCGGTGAGTTGGAGTTCTCCACCGGAACCAGAGGGAGTATTGGCGAGGCACTCGAAGATTGCCGGCGTGAGAATGTAGCGGCCGATGATGGCAAGGTTTGAGGGCGCATCCTCGGACTTGGGCTTCTCCACCATGTTCTTGATTTCATACAACCGCGAGCCGAAGCGGCTGTCGACGGGCTTGACGTCGAGGACGCCGTAAGAAGAAATCATTTTGCCCTCAATGATCTGGGTAGCGAGGACGGAGCACTGGGTCTGATCGAAGACCTCGACCATTTGTTTGAGGCAGGGGACCTTGGCGTCGATCACGTCATCGGCAAGCAGCACGGCGAAGGGTTCGTCGCCAACGAGTTCGCGGGCCATCAACACGGCGTGCCCGAGTCCGAGGGCTTCTTTCTGACGGACGTATGCGACGTGAATCATGTCGGAGATGGAGCGGACGATTTTGAGCAGATCGGTCTTGTTGCGCTGCTCAAGCATGGTCTCAAGCTCGTAGCTGACATCGAAGTGATCTTCGATGGCCTGCTTGCCACGGCCGGTGATGATGAGGATCTGATCGCATCCCGAGGCCATGGCTTCTTCGACGCCGTATTGGATGATGGGCTTATCCACGAGTGGGAGCATTTCTTTGGGTTGAGCTTTGGTTGCGGGAAGAAAGCGTGTGCCCAGGCCGGCAGCTGGAAATACGGCTTTGCGGACTTTCATGGTCATAAGGCGGTCGTTAGTCGCTGGTGGTTAGTCGTTGGCGGTGCGCCTTCTGTTGCCGAACAATTGTACAAGTTTGAGTTTGCGCGTGGCGAATGGGGCGGCGCGCATTCATGGGGGCTAAAGCCCAATGTCAATTCTGGGATTTAACGCGGCGCTGAAGCGCCGCTCTTCCACGGTCGTGCGAGCGTTCGTGAATGGTAGGGGCTTTTTGGGGACTTGCGGCGCGACTAAAGCCGCGCCCTTTTAAAACTCAGAGCTGTCCACTTGCGGATGGGACTTCCGAGGCGGTTTCTGCGCTTGCCAGTTGCTCTAAAACGGTGCGAAGCGCGCGCAGGACTTCTTCCGCGGCCGTTGCCTTCAAGACAAATTTCAACATTCCATCCGGGGTGAACTGCGCGCCGCGCTGGGCGGAGACGAAGCGGGCTAGCTGCTCTGGGTCGACAGCGGCGTTCTGCTGAAATTTCAGCGTGACGGAATCTCGCTTACGCTCGATGGCGTTTACGCCGACTTTCATGCACAACAACTTTAGCGAGGCGTAGTTGAGCAGGTTGCGGACGGCCGGCGGGGGCGGACCGTAGCGATCTTTCAGTTCCAACGCAACATCGCTCAACTGCGATTCGGTTTCGACGCGGGCGACGCGTTTGTACATTTGCAAGCGCTGGTTTTCTTCGGGGACATAGTCCGCTGGAATGCGAATGTTGAGGCCGAGGTTGAGCTGGGTTTCGGCTTCGTCAGGTGCGGCTTCGCCTTTCATCTCGCGGACGGCGCGCTCGAGCATTTGGGTGTAAAGCTCGAAGCCGATGGCTTCAATGTGGCCGCTCTGTTCGCCGCCGAGCATATTGCCGGCGCCGCGGAGTTCGAGATCGAGGGCGGCGATTTTGAATCCTGCGCCGAGGTCGGAAAATTCTTTGAGAGCGGCGAGGCGGCGGCGCGCGATCGGCGTGAGTTCGATTTCCGGCGGGAGCATGAGGTAGGCGTAGGCGCGGCGGCTGGATCGTCCGACGCGGCCGCGGAGCTGGTAGAGCTCGGAGAGGCCGAGGCGGTCGGCGCGGTTGATCAGAATCGTGTTGCAGAGCGGAATGTCGAGACCGTTTTCGATGATCGTAGTGGAAACCAGAATGTCGGCTTCGTGGTGCATGAACTTGAGCATCACTTTTTCGAGTTCGCCTTCCGACATTTGTCCGTGGCCGACGATGATTCGCGCTGGAGGAACCAGGGCCTGAATCTTCGCGGCGATCTCCCAGATGGTGTCGACGCGGTTGTGGACGAAATAGACCTGGCCGCCGCGCTCGAGTTCCTGCTCGATCGCGGACTGGATTAATTTTTCGTCCCAACTGGCGACGACGGTTTGGATCGCCATGCGATCTTTCGGCGGGGTTTCGATCACGCTCATGTCGCGAAGGCCTACCAGCGACATGTGCAGAGTCCGTGGGATGGGCGTGGCCGACATGGTGAGCACGTCCACCTGCTTGCGCATTTGCTTGATGCGTTCCTTGTGGCGAACTCCGAAACGTTGCTCTTCGTCGACGATGAGCAGGCCGAGATCGGAGAACTTAATGTCTTTTGAAAGGATGCGATGAGTGCCGATCAGCACATCGATCTTGCCCGCCTCTGTTTTTTGCAGAATTTCTTTTTGCTGTTTTGGAGTGCGGAAGCGGCTGATCATTTCAATCGTGACGGGAAACGGTGCGAAACGCTGTTTGAAAGTTTCAAAATGCTGGAAGGCGAGGACGGTCGTGGGCGCGAGGACCGCTACCTGCTTATTGTCGCCGATCGCCTTGAACGCGGCGCGCATGGCGACTTCGGTTTTGCCGTAACCGACGTCGCCGCAGAGCAGGCGGTCCATGGGCTGGGAGGATTCCATGTCGCGCATGACATCCTTGATAGCCTCGGCCTGGTCTTCGGTTTCGCTGAATTCGAAGGCGTCTTCAAATTCGCGGAACCATTCGTTGCCAGGTGGGAAAGCGTGTCCGACGGCGGTTTTGCGCTCGGCGTAGAGCTTGAGCAGTTCGTCGGCCATGTCTTTCATGGCCTTGCGGACGCGAGCTTTTGTCTTCGACCACGACTGCGTGCCGAGATGACTGAGGACGGGCTTGGCGCCTTCTGACGAGCGGTACTTCTGCACTAAATCGAGACGCGTCAGTGGAACGTAAAGCCGGGCAGCCTCGGCAAATTCGAGCAGCATGAATTCTGCTGGTCCATCGCCGTGGTTGATTTCCTTCAGACCCTGATACTGGCCGATGCCGTGCTCGACGTGAACGACGTAATCTCCGACTTGCAAATCGCGAAAGTCGGAGAGAAATGCGGAGACCTTGGATTTCGATCGCTGCGGACGCGATGCGACGGATTCGGATTCGTCGAAGAGGTCGCGGGATCCGAAGACGGCGAGATTCGCGTCGGGGAGCAGCACACCATCGGGGATGTAGGCCGTGGCGAGCGTGGTGGTGAGTACTTCGCCGGCGAAATAACTGGTTTCGTCGGCGTAGCTTTCGCCGCCACGAGTGCGGCTTCCGAGGCGGAAGGAGACGTTGTATTCCGTGAAGACGTCGGCCAGACGCTCGACCTCGCCGATGTTGGGGACAGCGAAGAGGACGCGTTTACCGTTGCGGTTGAGCTTTTGCACTTCTTCGAGCATCGCGGGAACTGCGCCATGGAAGCGGGGTGAGGGTTGGGTGAGGAAAGTGATTGCCGCGTCTTCATCTTCATTCAGCGTTCGGGTGATGCCGAGGTGTTCGATGTCGGCGCCGGGAAGGGCTGCTTTCTTTTGCCACCAGGCGTCTGGGGGCAAATAGAGATCGTCGGGGTGAACGAGGTTTCCGACGCCGCTGCGCTCATGGGCCTCCTGAACGCGGGTCCAGAAGCGGTCGAATTCCTGTCTGAGCTGGTCGGGTTCGTCAAGAAGAATCGCAGCACGCGGGATGAGATCGAAGATGGTGCTGTCGGCTCCGGCGACCGGGGAGTAAAACTCCCAGCCGGGAAAGATATTCACTCCAGCGGAACGGATGGCAGCCTCGACGATCTCTTCCTTACCAACTATGCGCTTGCCGCTAAGGCGGGCGTGAATTGCCCCGAGGAGAAGTTCGCTGACGGGCGTTTCGGTGAGCGGAAGCAGCAAAGCCTCGTCTACCGGCGCGGAAGAGCGTTGTGAGGCGGGATCGAACTTGCGAATGGAGTCGGCTTCGTCACCGAAGAACTCGATGCGCAGGGGTCGGTCGGCTTCGGGCGAGTAGACATCGAGGATGCCGCCGCGCACCGCGTATTGGCCGGGCATTTCGACGACATCGGTGGATGTATATCCGACCGAGTTGAGATGCGCGAGCAGTGCCTCGAGGTCGAAGGATTCGCTGCGGCGGATGGTGCGAGCGAGATCGCCGTAGTATTCGGCGGAACGCAGGCGGATGGCTGTCGCCGCAACGGGCGAGACAACGATGGATGCGGTGCCGGTTGCAATTTTCCAGAGGGCGGTAGCACGTTCTTCCTGGAGCTCGGGGTGCGGCGAGAGATTCTGGAATGGAAGAACGTCGCGGGCTGGAAGCGGAATCACCGATTCGGGATCACAAGCCGATGTGAGTTCACAGAATCCGCGGAGGACGGGAACGAACTCCTCGACGGCGCGATTATCGTTGACGACGACAATCAACGGGCGTCCAGCGGCGCGCTGAAACAGGACCAGCAGCAAGGCTTTTGCAGCGGGGACGAGGCCGGACACACGAATACGCCCCGTGCCCTCCTTAAGGTGGGAGGCTACACGCGCGAAAGCGGGAAGCTTTTCTACGTCCACGAAGAGTTCGCGGACGAAGGGAAGAAGCATGCAGATTTATTTTAGCAGGAGTGGCAGCGAGCGCCTCGGCGGCTTAAAGCCGCGCCCTTTCAAAACTTCGGCTGAGTTGAATTTGTAATATTTGCGGGTGAGCGCGGGGCAGTTGGGAAGAAAGCCGGAGAGCTTGGTCTGGACAGCCGAGGCGGCTGTCTCCACATGGTTCGCCTGCGGCTTAGGCTCTCAACAGTGGGCGGGTCAGGCAGGTGGGCCCGCCTGATCCGTTGATGCAGATTTCGCTGCCGGGGAAGGTGCGGACGTCGAATCCGGCTTGGCGAAGGCGGGTGTTCGTGTTGCGATTTTCTTCGATTGCGAGCAGGCGGTTGTTGCCGAGTGCGAGGACGTTGCAGGCTAGCGTGTCCCGTTCCGAGGGATCAATTTCAATGAAGTTGAATCCACGAGACTGGAGAAGTTCGGCGGTTTCGACGGCGAGCCAGGGCAGATCGACAAGGGCAGTGCGATCGTTTAGCAGGCTGATCAGTGACATTAAGTGCAGACATGCGGATGGGCCTTGGCCGTAAGGCAATGGCGCGGAGAGAACCTCGGCGCCTTTGGGTGCGAGTAGATCACGCATTTGGTAGATGCCAGCCCGGTTGGTGCGATAGCCGTGGCCGATGAGCAGTGTTTTCGAATCGAGCCATACCATGTCGCCGGCTTCGGTGGTGCCGGGCGCAACTATTTTAGCCAGCACAGGAATCGAAAAACGCAAGCAGAATGTACCCTGGTGCTCCCCTTCGGAGACGCGATTGGGTTTGCCGGGACGCATTACGATGAGGCCAAAATTGGTGGGCAGTGAGGCATCGTGAGCGTAGACGGCGTCTAGTGAGAGTTTATTCGATGGGGCGAGTTCGATGACTTCCGCGCCCGCAGCCGCGAGTTGACGACAGAGGGCATCGTGCTGTTCCTGAGCGGTCTCGAAATTGGGGGCGTGTTGGAAACCGAGATCGTGCCAGCGTCCGGCATGGTCGCTTTGATGCCATCCCGCTGCGCGGGGCGAGCAAACCAGCACTCGCTCGAGAGCCCCGACCATCGAGTGTCCGTTGAAATGTACGTGCGTTATCGCCTCTGGCATGTTGTCCTTCAAGGTTTTGAAGCTACCGGGCCTGCTAGGAATCTAAATGGGCACTATGACAAAAGCAACGTGGGAAGGCGCAGTCCTGGCCGAAAGCAATACGACGGTAGAGGTCGAAGGCAATCAGTATTTTCCCCCGGAGGCAATCCACAAGGAATATTTCAAGCCGAGCGACGCACACTCGGAATGTCCGTGGAAGGGCACGGCGAGTTATTTCGATCTTGATGTCAACGGAAAACGCAACGCCGGCGCTGCGTGGTTTTATCCGGAGCCGAAGGCGGCGGCGAAGCAGATCAAGGGATATGTGGCGTTTTGGAAGGGAGTAAAGGTGGAGAAGTAACGAAGATCCTGTGCGCTTTACTTTGTGCTACAATGTAAAGCATGGCACAGGCGACGGTTTCTTCCAAGAATCAGATCGTAATTCCCCGGGAAGCCCGGGAGGCGCTCGGCTTAACTGCCGGCGATAAGGTGCTCGTAGTGGTACGCGGCGAGAGAGAGTGCTAGTGCTGCAAAAACCCAGGTCTCACGCGGCGGCCATTCGAGGTTTGGCGGCGACGGCCTATCCACCGCAACATCTTCAAAAGGAACGCCAGAGTTGGGAATAGAGCGGCTGCGGCTATTCCTCCGGCGGCACCGCCGGATTGCTCTCGACACGAGTATCTTCATTTATCAACTGGAAGCCAATACGCGGTATCTCGCACTCACCGATGTCGTCTTTTCGTGGGTGGAAAGGGCAGGCCATGAGGCCGTGACTTCGACGATCACGATGACGGAATTGCTGGTACCGTCGTATCGCGATAAGGACGAGCATCGAGTTGATGCATTCTACGGTCTGCTTACCACTTACCCTAACCTGCGGTGGATTGCACCGGACCTGGAAACTGCAGATCTTGCCGCGAAACTGCCCGCGCTATATCGCCTGCTGACTCCCGATGCGCTGCAAGCGGCCACGGCAATCCGGGCCCAGGCGACGGGCTTCGTCACAAATGATCCCGTCTTCGCGCGAATTGGGGAACTCGACACAGTCGTCCTGGATCGGACGCTCTGATACTAGGTTTCTCAGCGATTGGTAAATCGCTAGAACTCGACGTGAGCGCGGAATGACGGTACGAGCACGGGGCCGCGGTCGCGGTTGTAACCGGGGTCATTAATATGCTGCAGGCCCGGTGCCAGATAAATGCCACGCCAGACGTGGATGGTGTAGTAGGACTCAACGATATTCTCGCGTCCGTAGTTGAGTTTGCCGTCGCCCAGCAGGAAACCGAGGCCACCATCTCCAAGATAGGTGTGATGATTCTTGGAAATTGCGTTGGAAATGAAGGCGATACCTGCGCGATCCTGTTTACGGCGCCACCAGGCGCCGCTCGCTCCCAGTCCTTCAACGAAAGTTTGATCCACTTCGGTATAGGCGAAGGATTCGGTCTTGCCGTTATTCCAGCCGAAGCGGCCGAATGCGGTCAGGTAGCGCGTGAGGTTCTGCTCGACATTGATGCCGAAACCGTATTTGCGCGTGATGTGCCAGGGATGGTCGGTGATTTCGGGAATGGGCGTTATGCCCGACTCGAAGTTGGAGATGGCATCGCGATAGATACCCATGTTCGAGTAATTGGTATAGGCCAAAAGGCGGATTACCCCGCCTTTTTTCGGAATCACTCCGCGGCGTAACTCGTATTCGAAATTTTCTGCGTGCACCTGCCAGGGGCGCCACACCAGATCGATTCCGTTTGCGACCTTGGGCATCAAGCCTTCGGCGAAACGGAATCCCCAGTTGCGATCCTCGAAGTCTGCCGTAACGCCCACAGTGTAACCGCGAGTGTCGGCGGCGTAATCCCAAGCGCCATTGTTGTCGGTGGTCCAGTTAATGAACTGAAGGTGAGTATCGGAGCCAACGGAGTTTATGTCGAAGAAATCGGGCAGGGTGAACTTGCCGAAGCGGAATTCAAGGCGGCGGCGCGGCAGTTCTTCGAAGAGCGAGAGATAGCTCCGCTGGTTTTCGACTTTATCCTTGCTCAGGGCAAAGACTTTGTGAATCATGGCGCGCCCGAGATAAGGCGCTTTGCTCAACAGAGGATTGCGGACGATATCGAGATCCGTATTGCCGGCAAGACCTAAACCGGTGCTGAGCGCAGCTCCGCCGGCCTCTTCGATATCGACCAGAAGCTCGGTGGAATTGTTGAGGCGCACTCCGGTGTAGAGCGTCACAACGCGAGACGTGGCTTTCTCATAGTCGGGACTCAAACTGTTCGAGCCGCTATAAGCGGCATGGAACGGAGGATGAGTCTGGAAAATGAAGTTCGCCTGCCCGGAGAGCCAGAAGCGTGTGTTCTTGAAATGGGGAAACATTGTTTCGAGATCGGGCGGGTCGGGCGCGGCCGCGGCGTCCAGCTGCTGTGCGGTATCGGCCACCGCGGAAGGCGCGTCCGACTGTTGTGCGAGCGCCGGGACTGCACGGGCGAACGCGATCATGGACAACAGGACAAGGCAAGCCACAACGATAGGGCACGTTGTAAGTGCGTCAGGTCTTGTGCCGGTGCTGGAGTCCGCAATACGCGAAACTCCAACAATATTGAAAACGAATTTTAACTTCATGATTACACGCTCGAGGAAACGACCGGAAAGGCGCTCTATCACCCCCAGATGCGACGTTTATCGCCCGCCGGACGAACCCGGTGTCTGAATCCAGACACTTAATGGCAATATATCATGAGTAGTTAACCGTAGTTAACTACGGTAGTCCCGCCCCTGGCGAGCCTAGCTTGCGGGCGTTGTGGATCGCCACAATCCGCCGAGCTTACGTACGATGGTTTAAAGGGATTTTACAAGCTGATGCTGCGCGCCCCAGGCAATCCTCAACTGCCACCCACTGCATGCGGATTTCACGGTTGCCGCTTCTGCCGGTGACGACGACCCAGTTCATGCGCAGACGTTGCCGTTCCGTGCGTTGTTCCTGCCACGGAGCGGAAACTTCGTAACGGATCACGCGCGCGAGCGGCGTGGTCGACATCGCCATCGGTGGTGCGAGAAAAGTCATGCAAGCCATTGTCGCCGCCCTCCTTATCTATATCTATATCTATATGTTGTTAACCATCTAGTTTGATGTCGTGCTTCGACGAAAGCGGTAAAGAGTTCATAAAGATTGGGCACAAGCTCCCCGACTGAATCGCGTTGCCGTAGAGCCCAGACGCAGGTGGATTCGCGGCGGGTGGCACGCTCGAGCGCTTGGATTTTGGGCTAAGGAAGGAAGCGTGCCAGCGGCACGGGCCTCGAAGCGATGGGCGCGCTCCTGGAGAAACAAAAGAAAAAGGACAGCCCGGAGCCCCCGAAGCCGTCCTCCAAGACCCTCCCGGTTAGAAGGGAACTGTATGAGTGGAAGTTACCTCGGCGATGTTGCGCAAAGATGGCAGAACAATGAATATCTGGTTAATTTGTTGGTCACTGCGCTGCTATAGTATTCGGTTGTCGCGTTTGACTCGCTATCAAACAGCGCCGATTACGGAGCAAAACGATGCCGTCCACACTGTCCCGAAAAGTCGAGCAGTCGCGGCGATTGCAGCAGCGTGCCGAGAGCATGATTCCCGGCGGTGTGAACTCGCCGGTGCGCGCCTTTGGTTCCGTCGGCGGCGACCCCCTGTTTATTGCGCGTGGGAAGGGCTCGCACATCTGGGATGCCGATGAGAATGAATACATCGACTATGTCGGCTCTTGGGGACCGCTGATTCTCGGCCATGCTGCGCCCGACGTGCTTGACGCCATCTTGGGCGCCGCCGTCAACGGCACCAGTTTTGGCGCGTCCACGCCGGTCGAGGCGGATTTAGCGGAACTGGTGCTGGCTGCGTTTCCGCCGATGCAGAAAGTCCGCTTCGTGAACTCGGGGACTGAAGCTACGATGTCGGCCATCCGCCTGGCTCGCGCTTATACCAAGCGCAAATATATTGTGAAATTCGAAGGTTGTTACCACGGGCATTCCGACTCTCTGCTGGTGAAGGCCGGTTCAGGAGTCGCGACGCTGGGCATAGCTGGGTCGGCGGGCGTGCCCGACGAGTTCATTCAATTCACACTGGCGCTGCCGTTCAACGACATCAAGGCCGTGGAGTACGCTTTCCAGAAATTCAAGCATCAAATTGCGTGCGTGATTGTCGAGCCGATCGTGGGCAACATGGGATGCGTTGCAGCAGCGGACGATTATTTGGTGGGCTTGCGGCTGATTACGGAACGCGAGAAATCGGTGCTGATTTTTGACGAAGTAATGACGGGATTTCGCGTGGCTTTCGGAGGAGCGCAGGAACTTTACAACATTCGTCCTGACCTGACGACCATGGGGAAGATCATTGGCGGAGGGTTGCCGGTGGGCGCCTACGGAGGCTCGAACGAGATAATGAATCTGGTGGCGCCTCTCGGTCCAATGTATCAGGCGGGGACGCTCTCGGGCAATCCGCTGGCAATGGCGGCGGGGTGCGCGATGTTGAAGCATCTGCGTGAACACAAAGAGGAGATTTATCCCCGGCTCGACAAGATGAGTGCAGAACTGGTTGAAGGCGTTGCCTCAGCCGCGAAGGATGCAGGTGTACCGCTGTGCTACAACCGCGTGGGCTCCATGTTTACCTGGTTCTTCACGCCGGGACCCGTGACGGATTGGGATTCTGCGTCGAAGTCGGACACCGAAGTTTTTAGCAAATTTTTCCGCGCCATGCTCGACAAGGGAATCTATTTGCCGCCGTCACAGTATGAAGCCGCATTTCTTGGAGCCACCCACACGCCTGAGGATATACAGCAGACAATTGCCGCGGTGAAGCAGGCATTCGAGAGGTTGGGCGCATAAATACATTTCAGCAGCGAGGTACCCTTCGGCTTCGCTGAGGGCAGGCTCCAACCGGAGAAAATCGTAGACTTGAAAACGCTCATCTGATTGCTGATGGCTGAAGGCTGGCGGCTGAGGTTTCCATCATCTGCGGAACGGTTACGAATTCATACCCTTCGGCTTTACAGCGGGTGAGCAGGTGATCCGTGGCGATCACCGTTTGGCAACGGTCTTCTCCCATTTTGTTGTGTCCTCCATCGTGCAGCAGGATCACGTCGCCGCCACGAATCTGCCGAGTGACCTTTCTCTCAATCACGGCGGCCGGCGGAGCCTTCCAGTCGTAGCCGGTTACGCTCCACATGATTGTTTTCAAGGCAAGTTCGCCCGCCAGGCGCAGTACCGCGGGGCGGCGGCCGCCAAAGGGAGGGCGGAAGAGATTGGAATGGGCGCCGATCGCATCTTCCAATGCGGACTGGCAATTGGAAAGTTGCTGACGAATTTCTGTTTCGCTTTTGAAAGTTAGGAGCGGATGGGTGAAGGTATGGTTGCCGACAGTGTGACCGGCGCGGACTATTTCGCGGACGATTTCCGGACACCGCCGCACGTAGCTTCCGATCACGAAAAAAGTTGCGTTAATGTTGTGTCTCGCTAGGACGTCGAGTAGTCGCAGTGTATGCGGATCATTGGGACCATCGTCGTAGGTAAGCGCAATCTGGCGCGCTCCAGCCGCTGCTCCGACGAATGTTTTCCCGTACCACTGCCCTCTTGGCGCCATGGACTGATAGCCGGCGGCAACCGCCGCGGCGCCCGAGACAGCTGTGACAGCAAGGCCGAGCATGAAGGGATTGTAACCGCATCGAGCATTCGAGTAATTTCGTAAATGACTTATTTGAAATCTCGATAGTTGCAGGAGTTTCTACAGTCCGAATCACCGACATCGCCCAATTCTTCCTGTTAACTCTTCCCTCAATTGCCACTCGGCGCTATCCGAGATATCCTGCCCATTCCGAAACATTGCGACGACATGGCTAATCTCTTTGAGCTTCCTCGCTACATCGCTGTGGAAGGTCCGATACGAGTCGGCAAAAGCACCCTGGCTGGCATTCTGGCGGAGCGACTGAACGCGCAGCGAGTGATGGAACCCGAATCCAATCCTTTCCTGGGCGCTTTTTACGAGGGCGAGCTGGGCGCTGCGTTCCAGGCGCAGTTCACCTTTCTGGTGCGACGCTTCGAGCAGTTGCATGCCCTCGATTTGGGACCGCGTTCGCAAAAGACAGTGGTTGCCGACTACATTATCGAAAAAGACAAATTGTTCGCCTGCCTTAACCTCACGGACCAGGAACTCGATACTTACAACCGATACTACAATCACTTTCGCGAGCAATTGCCCACGCCTGACCTGGTCATCTACCTGCAAGCCACGCCCGAGGTGCTGAAGAAGCGGCTGAAAAAAAAGAACGCGCCCGGCGAGCGCGCCGTCAGCGACGAATATCTGGAAGAAGTGGTGAAGGCCTACGAACATTTCTTCTTCCACTACACGTCGTCGGATTTGCTGATCGTGAACACCTCAGATATTGATTTCGTCGACCGCAACGAAGATTTGCAGGAACTGCTGCGCAAGGTTACGGAGCCGATCAAGGGGACGCAATACTTTTTGCCGCTGGGCGGGCAGGAGGCTGTGGGTGCGTGAAAGGCGTTGTCGTCCCTTCGCTCCGCTCAGGGCAGGCTAACAATAGTGGTTGGTCTGGGGGCAGTTTGATGTGAGCGTTCCTTGGGGTTGGACGAGACGCCGGCCTAAGGGGGCCATATCCTTACTTCTCATATCGCGCCAGTGAATAAACGGAGAGCGTTTTACCTACTCTCGAGAATTCTGGATCGGCAGTGACGAGACGTGCGCCGCGTTCGATTGCCAGTTCCGCGGCGAAGGCGTCCGCATATCCCAGGCCGTGTTTCTGCTTCAGCCCGCCAGCCCGGGACGCGCGTTCTCGGTCCACACCGATGACGACGATGGGCAGTTCTTGCAGCACAGCTTCGGCTTGCCGGGCGCCGGCTTCGTCATGCCAACGCCATTCAATGTAGAAGACTTCACCCCAAGTGACGGCCGACATCAAGAGCGGTCTGTCCTGACGCCGAGCCTCATCGAAGAGCTTGCGAATCTTCTGCGCAGCGCCCGGTCGAGCCTCAAAGAAACCGAGGAGAGCGTTGGCGTCCAGCACGTAACGCCGCCCGCCTGCGCGAGATGCCCCGGGCGTCACTGCCGTTCTTGCCGACGTTCGCGCTCCCTCTCCCTTTCGCGTTCCGCCAACGATTCCTCAAACATGGAAGGTGCGCCAGGCGTAGGCTTCTGAAATCCCATAATTTCGTCCAATCGCCTCGCGGTAATTGGGGTCAACACCAGCCTGCCTTTTTCTTCCGTCCACATGGCGGGCGTGCCTTTGTCCAGCCCGAATTGTACGCGCAATTCGGCCGGAATCACTACCTGGCCCTTGGAGCTGATCACGGTGCGATACGTAGCCATGAGCGCATCTTACCACTAAGTAAGACGACGTGCAAGCGTCTTACCCAAGAGATTCCCACAGCTCCCCTGCTGGCCGAAGCAACCACAAAGACCCATCGACGAACAGCCTTTTTGCCGCTACAATATACTCAGCATCCACGAAGATGCTTAACAGGTTCTATCCGGCCGTGCCGGAGGGGCACTGGAGGACATCATGAGCATTACCCCGATTGGCGGGCGTCTCCCCGACGAGCGTTTTGAGAAATCTCGCCTGAAGGTTACCACTGCTTCCCTTAGGGAACTCAAACTCCGTCACGAACCTATCACCTGTCTGACCGCCTACGACTACGCGACTGCGCGCTTGGTGGACGAGGCCGGCATCGAGATGATTTTGGTGGGTGATTCGCTGGCGCAAACCATTCTTGGCTATGAGAACACGCTCTCCGTTACCGTGGATGAGATGTTGCACCACGTGAAAGCAGTGCGCCGCGGCGTGAAGTGGGCGCTGCTGCTGGCCGACATGCCTTATGGGTCTTATCAGGTTGACACGGACGACGCCGTGCGCAACGCCACCCGCTTTGTGAAAGAAGGTGGCGCCGAAGTGGTGAAGATCGAAGGCGGCGAAAAGCGCGCCGATCTGATTCGCCGCATCATCGATGCCGAGATTCCTGTAGCCGGACACATCGGACTCACGCCGCAATCGGTCAACGTGATGGGCGGCTATAAAGTACAAGGGAAAAATCTCAGCGCCATTGAGCAACTCATGCGCGATGCCATAGCGCTCGATCGTGCGGGCGTCGCTTGCATTGTGCTGGAGGGAATTCCGCGCGAAGTGGCGGCAATGATTACGGCGGAGGTGGGCACACCGACGATCGGGATTGGAGCCGGTCCGGAGTGCGATGGCCAGGTACTGGTGTTCCACGATCTTTTCAATCTGACGTTTGCGCCCCCGGCAAAGTTTGTGCGGCGTTACGGGGATGCGGCCACGCTGATCAGCCAGGGCGTGCAGGCGTTTCGCACCGATGTGAAGTCGTTGCAGTACCCGTCGGATGAGGAGTCGTATCATTTGCCGAAGGAGACGAGGGCAGGGTTGGATACGGTGCTGGCACGGAAACGGGCGATGCAGCGGTGAGAATCTAATGGGGAAGCGAGCCAAACGCGCGATCGCTGCGTCGCAAAGAACGCGACGCTTCGCGCGGCTCGCCCGGGTTCCCTTCGGCAAGCTCAGGGCAGGCTCTCGCGGCGCATAAAACGCTTGCTTGATTGCATAACGACGTTGGCCCGTCGCGAGTAGATTGGTATGCGATGAACAAGACCAAGGCTCGTGAGAGGAGCCAACGTCATGTTGATTATAGGCTGTGATTTTCATCCGGGCTTTCAAC
>Ga0307478_10000083_pt1 | contig 112455 bp, 92 predicted proteins | sample atmos_gasesECM4C_2_FD_203713 | JGI IMG/M metagenome (GOLD analysis project Ga0307478, IMG submission 203713) | Hardwood forest soil microbial communities from Morgan-Monroe State Forest, Indiana, United States - atmos_gasesECM4C_05 | ecosystem: Environmental > Terrestrial > Soil > Temperate...
GACGAGCTTGGTCTGGACATCAAAAGCGTTCTACGAGAGCGAAATGGCGCTGCTTTCGGCGTCCACGCCGAAGTGTCGCCACAAAACGCTTGACAAGGCATAGCGTCGTTAGAGACGGAATGACAAATGCATTGCAGAAAAGGGCGCCCCGAATGACAAATGTTCCAAAGGGTCGTCACTGCGGTAGATCGTGTGCCATACGCGGCAGGATGGCGCGCAGCAGCGCTTCGAAGCTGGTCTTGACGCGCTCGCCGGTTTCCATGACTTCCTGGTGGGAGAGTGGCTGGTCAAGAATCCCGGCCGCCATGTTGGTGACGCAGGAGATCGCGAGCACTTTGATTCCCATGTGGCGAGCTGCGATGACCTCGGCCACGGTTGACATTCCGACGAGGTCCGCGCCGATGGTGCGGAGATAGTTGATTTCGGCAGGCGTTTCGTAACTTGGCCCGAGAAGGGCACCGTAAACGCCTTCGTGCAGCGTCATTCCGAGCTTGGCAGCTTCTTCGCGCGCGACCGCGCGATACTCTTTCGCATACGCATGTGTCATGTCGGGGAAGCGGACGCCGAAGCGATCGTCATTTGGGCCAGTCAGCGGATTCACGCCCTGCAGATTGATGTGGTCGCGAATGAGCACCAGCGCGCCCTGCTGATAACTCAGATTGATTCCGCCAGCGGCATTGGTCAGGATGACAGCGCGAATTCCCAAGCGACCGAAGACGCGCATGGGGAAGGCAACTTGCTGCACGGAATATCCTTCATAAAGATGGACACGGCCTTGCATCGCGGCAACGGGGACGGCGCCGGCGTTGCCAATCACCAGTTGTCCGGCGTGGCCGATCGCGGTGGAACGGGGGAAGGCGGGGATCTCGGCGAAAGGAATTCGCGCGGCGTTGGTCAATGAATCGGCGAAGCTGCCCAGACCGGAGCCCAATACTAAGCCGACAAGGGGACGCAATTGGGTCCGTTGCAGGACTGACTGGGCAGCCGTTTCTGCGAGTGTGAATTGATCGGTCATTACAGCGTGCTCTCAGGTACCTCGGGGGCTAAAGCCCCGTTCATTGCTGACTCTTCTATCGCAGCGCTAAAAGCGGTGCGCCACCCAAAATCAAAGATCGAGGCCGCCCAAAATAAAGGATCGACGACCAAGATCAGGATCGACAGCATCCTGTCTAATACTTTTTCTCGAACTTTGCGAACTCGGTTTCGAGCATCCACTGCATGCGGGCGCGTTCGTGGGCGCCGAGGAATTCCTCGCATGCAGCGGAAGGCTTGCCGGAGGCGGCATCTCCCGCACACGCTGGCGCCATGCGAAATACCAGCTTCGTTTCTGCCCACAGGCTCTGGCCGGGCAGAAAGCTGTGCTCCAGACTTTGACGCGCCATACGCTTCAAGTCTACGTAGGACAAGTGATAGCTCTCGACCGCTCGCAAATATTCATGGGTCATGTCAGAGCGCGAAACGCCCTCGTCGTCAGACGCCAGCGCCACCGGGACACTGTATTTCATATAAACCGGAAGCGGATGGTCGTCCCCGCTCACGCCTAAGATTATGTCGTTCGAGGTGAGCGCGATTTCGACCAGCACATTGCGCTCCGCCATTTCGTGCAACAGGCTGAGCGGATCTTTTTCGTTCATTACGGAAACCCCGTGGCCGATGCGCTCCGCGTGTCCGCGCTCAACCGATGCGCGAATGTGAAACTCCAAGTCTTCCGGGGGCACCAGGCCCATAGCGAGTTCCCCTGCATGCAGCGCGATGTGCACTTGGGGGTAGACGCTGTGCAGATAATCGAGCATCGCCATGTGCTCGTTGAAATCGTGAATGGGCACGTACCAGTCTTCGGGCATAACCAGATTGAGTCCGACGAATCGCGGGTCGGATGACGCCAGTTCGAAGCCCAGCAAGATTTGTGCGAAGACTACTTCGTGAGGCAGGCCGCGCAGCACCTGATAAATGTAGCGCAGAGTCACGTCGCAGCCGGGGGCGGCGTCGGGAGTTCCGCACTTGAGAATCTGCTTGGCGCGGGCATCGTCAGCGTCGAGCCTCTTACTGGTCTCGCCGGCCACATCTTTCATTCCGGCGCTCAAGAGGGCGTCGCGCATTTTGGCGAAATCAGGGTTCCATTCGACTTTTGCCGCCAGTTTCGCTGCCCCGCCGCCGTCGGCGGTGTGCATGAATTCAACATACAGCAGATGTTCCATGCCGGCACGATTCGTTGCCGCGGCAATGGCCTCGGCGACGTGGGTATGCGAGGCCAGACCGAATTTGTCGAATGAGGCGAAGAAGTGGTCGTGGCCCGATTCGTCTCCCGGCCTCCAATTACGCATGGACCAGGCGTCGATCATCTGGCCATAGAGAACGTGATCGCCGTAAGCGCAGCGCGCCGCGGGCTTGGCCGTGTAGTTTTCGCAAGAGTCGCAGGGTGGGGCAAGCAGGCGCGACGACGTTCGGTCCACACACAGGCCCCCGTCGGCTCCGAAATCTACGAGATCCTCGGCGTAAATCGCACCGTCCAGATGATTGTGCAGATCTCCACCCTTCGGCAGATCATGCAAGAACGCCAGCAACAACTGCGGCTGCTTTCGCACTGTGTCAAGGTACCGGGCTGTGCGTTGCTCGGAACTCTGAGCCGCAGAGAACGCCGTGAGCAGCAGAATCAGCAGGTAACGGCACCGCACCGCGCGCGTAGTTGGTGGCACGAGGACTCCTTGCAATGAACTGTAAAAAGTCAGGAAAGGAATTGTAATCTGCCGCAGGGACAACGATCACGGAAAAGAAAGGGGCGAGCCAGACGCGCGATTATTGCTTCGCAAGGAGACCGACGCCTCAGGGCAGGCTCTCGCGGAGCAAGAACGCTTGCGCGGGGTGACAGTCAAACGAGATTTTAATGCAGCCAGGCAATCACGCCGATAATGACGGCCACGGCCAGCAATGCACCGAGGACGTACTTGTTGGCCGCGAACCAGGACTTGGACTCCAGCGTCGAGGCCAGGAATGGGGTTTCGCTGTCGGCTAAGGGCGCATCCGCGGAGGTATTTTCGGTAACATTCTGCGGTAGCGCGGCATGAATATCAGGAGAGGAAACAAGTGCAGTCGGCTTCGAAGTACCGATCGGATTTACGGCGGCAGGGATCGAACTCTGTGCGGCACTGACACCGGCTGCGGCGCCGCGAACCATAGATTCCGTATCTTCATTATTATTTTTATCTTTTAATTCTTCGGTGCCAGACGAAATCCGCGCCTCGATCCGGGTCTCAATGCGGACTTCGGCGACGGCTGTCCGCGGGAGGATCTGGCCGCGCCATTGTTTCTCTTCGCATTCCACACACAGGGTGCGGCCCGGCGAAACGGGGAAGCCGCAAGCCTGGCACTTCTGTAGTTTCCTCAATATCGGCGGCACTGTGCTCGACTCAGCTACTGCAGAGACAGAGTCGGAGTTGCCTTGCTTGTGCGTGGCGACCGACCAGAAGAACGGTTTCTTCGAGGCTTCCTTCTTTTCGATAGTTCGAGATGGCGTTTGAGGCGCACCATCGTTCACGGTCGGCTCTGCTGCCGAAACCGGGGCGACAGCGCTCGCCATCGTCGAAATCCGCTCGGCCTGGTGCGAAACAGGGTCAGCAAAAGTGGTCATTTGCGCTGCCGCAGCATGCTTGACGGCGGTCTCTATCATTTCGCTCAAGCGTTGCAAGGCGGAGAGGTCACGCTCATCGAAGGCCTGCGGTTTGCCGGAAAAAAGTTCGAAGACGCCCAGCGCTTGTTCGTCGCTGACAATGGGCATGACGACGACCGAAGATATGCCCAGGCGGCGGCAGCCCTCGCGGTTCACGCGCGGATCGTTTTCCGCGTCATCGCAACGCATGGCCTGTCGCCTGCGGACGCTTTCCCCGGAAAGTCCATATTCCATAGAGAGCAATGCGCCCAGTTCAGGGGCGTTTGAGCCGGCACTGGCGCGGCAAAGCATGTCGTTATGCTCTCCGCGGCGCAGGGCAATGGCGGCACCGCTGGCTCCGGTGATGTATTGGGCGCGCTCGGCCAGAAGTTGCAGTGCGGCGTCAAGATCGTTGCATGCCATCTCGGCCAGCGATTGGCCACCGTCCTCACCAGGGAAGCGTTGGCGTATTTCAGAAGACCTGATCTCAGAAAACCTGGTTTCGGAAGACCTGGTTTCGGAAGACCTGGTTTCAATAGATCTGGGAGGATGCGCGGTGACCGCGGCGATTCCCGCGGAAACGCTCAAGGTTGCTGGGAGAGTTCTGTTGGCCCGCGGCACGGCTACGCCCGCTGCAGAATTATGGTCGACAAGTGATTGATGTTCCATCGCTCGATTCAGGGTTCGATCAATTCAGCGTTCGATCTCAGCGTTCGATCAATGATCTCGATAGATGATCTTCGATAAATGATCAGTGAGGCATGGGCGCGTGCCAAGTATCAATATCAATGCGCATGCGCATTCACGGCCCAGCGCGATTTGGCGCGAACCCAACCTTCTTTGAATTTTCAGGATGCAATTATTGCAGTCTTACGCGGAGCGGGTGCGGTGTCAACGAACTTCTCTACACGAAAGTTGTAGTCCGTTGGTGCAGGAGGTCGCCGAACGCTAAACAATCCGCTCGCGCACGGCGGTACTTGCCAAATGGTTCGCCTCAGCGTTGTCCTCGCGGGGAACATGAGAAATGGAGAAACTGAGGGTGCGGGCCAGCTTCCGGCACGTCCAATGCAGAGAGTAGAGGCGTGAACTGCGGCAGGCGTACTCGCCGCGCATCTGGCGCACGACGACTTGGGAATCCGAATAAACGTGAAGAGCCTTCGCTTTTAGAGAGAGTGCGCACTGCAGGGCTTCGAGTAGCGCCATATATTCGGCGACGTTATTATCCTGGTGGCCAATCCATTTGGCGATGCGGATGGGGCCGCTTTCGCAGCCGTCGATCACTACCCCAATACCCGATGGCCCCGGATTGCCCAGAGAACCACCGTCCACGTAGGCCACGAGTTCTGACATCACCACTTCTTTTTGTACTAGTAGCAAGATGCGCCGAGAATTTTTCGGCGTCAAGACGATTTTTTGGTTCGTTGTAAATTTTATTCCACAGGAAGCGCTGTGCAACCTTCTGTGAAAATCAGGCCTGAATCGAAAGTCGATATTTGTAAATGCCAGAACCACAATGGCTTGCATTTGCCGATATTCACAGGCGGTGTCTGATCCGTTGCACCGATAGTTTGCGTTGACATTTATGAACCCTCTGTTAAGGTGGGTTCCGTCGACGGTTGAAAGGGACAGCGAAATAAACCTTGCTGACCCGAAGTAGACTGAGTGATCAGCCAAGCGGGGTAACCTGCGGGGCAGCCAGACCTGAAAAAACCGACGGCTCTGCGAGGGGCAGTTGGGGTTTGGGACTGTGAAAGCAGTGATCGCATCAAGGGGCTGTGACGGTACATGCGTCCACGCTGTTGGCTCCCTCGCAGGAGGCGGCGGCTAGAGCATAACCAATGTCACGGCCCTTTCAATTTTTTCCTACCTTTTTGAGTTTCTCCCGCCTGTCCGAGCTTCTTCCTGAACTTGCTTCTAAGAAATCCAGACAGCTTCAGCGCAGAATCAGGGTGACTGCAAGTGCGGCAATTCCGAGCTTGACCAGCCATCCGAGAGCGTGAGACGTCGCAATAGCAGGGGACAGTTTTATCCACAGTGCATTCACGATCGTAAGCGGTAACGGTCCAATGAGCCATATCGCCACAGCCAGTTTTAGAGTTGCGGAATACGAGTTGAGATGCAGGCGGGCGCAGACCAGAATAAAAACGGCGCAGGTGACAAAGGGCAGCAGGCTGGACCAGAGGATGGCCTTGTTCTCACCCTGGCCGCCCTGGTATCGCCAGATCTCAGGATTCCGGTCGTAGCGTTTGTAGAGCCAGTCGCCCATGAATAGCCAGTCGGTCATCGACGACACAATGCTGCTGGCCAATATCGCTAACGCCATGCGGCCCCAAGGCATACGTTTCCCCTACGGAGTCACGCGGCCACTTCGCCAGCAATCATTTCATCCACGTAGCACCAGATCCAGTCTTCGCCGGGCTCGATCGAGCGCATTACCGGATGGGTGCTCTGGTGAAAATGTTTCGTAGCGTGTTTATTCTTCGACGAGTCGCAGCAACCCACCTTGCCGCATACCATGCACAGCCGCAGGTGAACCCAAGTGTCGCCGATTTTCACACATTCTTCACAGACATGCTTGTCGGTGGTGGTGATCTTGATTTGGTCCAGATGTTTGCATTTCTTTGACATTTTCGGCTCCCCGAGGTTTTTGGCCGGACTCAGGCTCGTTCCCGTTCCAGTTGGATGCGATCCCATTGCGCGAGATTCGCTCCCGCTTCGTAAGTACTCTGCAGGAAGCTGAGCAGGGCCTGGCGGGGGGACGCGGCGCGGCGAACGTCGTCGTACATCAGCAGAAACTCTTTCAGCTGCGGATGGTAGCGAGCTTCGGCGGGTTTGACCTTTTGCTGACCGAAACCGGCAGGCTCCGGCGCGGCATAGGCATAGAAGGCCGGACCTTTTATCTCGCCTCCGCCGGGCCAGAATCCCGCGCTAATGACCTCGTGCGAATATGCTTCGCGTGTGACCGGATCGGCGCCCGGGCGCTCTGGAGCGCGCCGCCCGGAGAAACGTGTCACACACAGATCGAAGCTTCCCCAGAAAAAGTGGACTGGACTGTCTTTGCCGATGAAAGCGGCACGAAACTCCTGGAAGATGCTGTCACATAGAATCAAGATCTGCCAGAAGCGATGCGCATATTCGGGATCGTAGGATGCGTGCTGCCTGTCGCTCTCGAAGTGCACGGGATTTGGAACTTCGCGGGGCATCGTCCAGATTTTCACTTCGATGCCCAGCGATCGTAAAGCGGGCATGAATGCGGCGTAGAAGTCGGCGACCGATTGCGGCTTCAGCGGCAGAGTCTTGGACGATCCCCAGCTGGTTTGAATCTGCAGCTTGTGCTCGATGAAATCGAATTGGATTTCAAAGATGCCCTCTCCATAGGGAATCGCCGATGTGGTCAGCCCACGCGCGTTGACGTAGAGCGCAACCTCCCACCAGTGATTGATGAGCGGGCTTAGAGCCAGCCGCACCTTGCCCACGATCTGTGTCCACATGTGCAGAGTGGCGTAGGTGTCCTGCCAGGCATCGAGGGGCAATTCAGGCCAAGGGTTCTGATTGAGGGTGTTTGGCTGCGCGGCCATAGGAAACCTCGGCATCGAATTAGAAGATGGTAGCACTTTGGCGGCGCGTCAGCGGCTAAAGCCGCGGTTGAGTTCAGAGAGGCCTTTGCGGCGCGACTGAAGTCGCCCTTTCAAAGCCGATCACGCAAGCACTCTTAGGGCGTCTTCTTCGGCGGCAAGTACTTCTTCTCAATTGAAGCCACGATCACATAATTGGGATCGACCATCTCGTTGAGGTGAATCTTCCCGACCTGCGAGAGCAATTCGTAGGCATCGAGTTCGGAGAGGCCGTAGTCTTTGTGGATCCAGTGCACCAGTTCGGTGAAGGCGATGCGCAGCGCGTCGTCGAGCGGACGGTAGGCTCCGACGGTCATGATGGCGGTGTCGTTTTCAAATTGAGGCCATGCGATGGTGCGGCCTTTGATCACGCTTAACTGTACGCGGGCCTTCAGCGGAACTTCGATGGCGGTCCCGGCGATTTCTCCATCGCCCATGGCGGCGTGGCCGTCGCCGATGTAGAACAAGCCGCCCTTCGCGTTCACTGGAAAATAAACGGTGTTGCCGACGCTGGCCTCGGGGGAATCCATATTGCCGCCGAATTCGGCGGGGACGATCGAGCTGCGCGCCTCGCCCTCTGCGGGCGCGACACCGATGCAGCCGAAGAAAGGATGCAGGGGAATCTTCACGGAAAAATCGGAATCGAGGGCTTTGAACGTGCCTGTGTTGGACGCATGGTCGATGTGATAAAACCAGATCTTTTCCGGCAGGGCCGCATGCAGCATGGGCGTGTAGTTGGTTTCATTTAAGGCGCCGAATCCGGGAGCGAAGGCGCCGATGCCGGTATCGCCATCGACTTGCAGGTCAAGAATCTTGACGGCGAGCGTATCGCCAGGCTCAGCACCTTCGACAAAGAACGGCCCGGTCAGCGGATTGTCGCCTTTCACCATGCTGAGTGTGTCTCCAGGCTTCTTGATTGAGTTGCCGAAGCAGTCCAGCGTGTTGGTGTCGAGAATGTCGCCGGACTTTAGATGCGCGACCGGTTCGGCCGTGGCGAACAGGTACTTAACATTCGCGTTGGTCGCGGTGTAGTGGACGGTGGTTTGGGCGGATGCCGAGCCGACCAGCAGCAGAACGAAAGCAACGCGAAAGATCACGAGAAGCCTCCGGGTAAGTTCCGGTTTAGCCTTTAGTGGCTGTTGTGCGAGCGGCCTAGCAAAGTTGAGCCGGAGCGGCGGTGGAATGCTCAGCGTCATCACCGAATCTCGTAGAGGTAAGCGTCGTTGATGTACCTTCCGCCTATCTGAGTGCCTCCCAGGCGTGCTCCCTCCACCGATGCAGTATTGCCAAAGACGGAGCGCAGCGCCTCATAAAACGGTTGCCTTGGGCTGATAAGCTCGATTTTCAAAAGCTTTGATGAATCGGCCGGGATCCGCCGCGTGATGTCGGACAGTTCTTCATAGGCCTTTCTTGGTCCTACCTCATCCACTCGCGGGGTGGCAATTACGAAGTGCCACTCGCCTGCCTCGGGCTGCAGCAACCAAAGGGCTCCGTTAGCTCGAAACTTCTTGTTTCGACGTAACGCATTCCAGAGAACTTTTCCGAATTCCATGTCTGTTCCCGTTAGACTCTCAACGATAGCCATTACCACCTTCCCTTGATCCATTCCATCACGCCAGAGCCAACCGCTGTGGTTGCTTCATGCAGCGCTCGGGCTTCTAGCTCTTCAACGATGTCGTATCGCTTGCTGTCTTTCAGTCTTTGACAGTGCTCCAATTCACGTTTAGTTTCGCATCCGCCTTCACGTCGGCTTGCAGCGCCGCCCAAAGCGCCCCGTTTAACTGGAAGAGCCTCTCCAGGTTATGAACGTACATCGCGTTTACGAAATCCTTATCGGGGAAATCGTGCTCCTTCACGGCACTGGCCAGGCAGGACTTTAAGGCGCATTCGATCGCAAGACCGGTCATGTAATAAGCGCCGGTCCAGAGTCTATTTTCCAAAAGTACACGACCTTCTTCGAGCCTGCTACCTGCCAACGCTCGCAACGTATCTCGGTTCAGCCGCGCAATGGGCACACGTCATTCTATAGCCGGAGCGGGTCTACTCAGCACAGTTTTCGACGGCGTCAACTCAGGAACTCTTACTGGCCGCGACGCTTGAATTGTCGCCTAAGTAGTCTTCTGCTTGGCATAGAACTTTCGCACCTTGGCGCGATTGCCGCAGGCCTTCATGTCGCACCAGCGGCGGCGATGATTTTTGCTGGAGTCGAGAAAGAACCACTGGCAGGTGGGCGAGGAGCAGGCACGCACCAGTGGCAAATCGCCGGAGGCAAGCAGATCGGCGGCCGCGCGGGCAATCGGCCAGAGCATCGCGTCGAAACTCGACGTGAGATCATCGAAGCGCCACTCGCAACGAGGCTCGCGCTCGATCGTTTCGCGTTGGATCAGGCGCGAGTGCAGGGCCGCATCGTGGAGGTTTGCGTTAAGCCTCTCCATCGCGGGCTGAGGCGCGGCCTCGTGATTCATTAGCGCCGAAAAGATATCGTGCAGGGCTTCGCGCAGGTTGCGGGCGCGGCGCAGCGCCTCTTCGGCCTCGTCGGGCCTCGCGCCAGCCTTTTCCACCAGATCATCGAACTGCGCCGGCGTGAGAATTCCAGCCTCTTCGCCGAAGCGCACTAGATCGCCGTAGTCCTTGAGCAAATCTTTCGGTTCGCCGCTGGGACGATCATCCAGCGTATTGATGAAATCAAGGCAGACGTTTCCCGCGATCAGTTCAAAGCGCGAAGGCCGCGGTCGTGCGAGTTTGGTTTCCGCCATGGTCAATCGTGAAGTCTTCCTGTCGAATCATATAACCATTAAATTTCGCTTGACAAGTTATGTTAACTCGCTTAACGTTGTTATAACCTATTAAATGTACTTAACAGGTTAGATGCACTTGAGTGAGTTTGAGAAGTATGCCTGCCCATCAATCAGCACCAATTATCGTCCGCCTGCGGAGCGGCAAGATGGTTAACATCGGAGGTAGGCCTGTGATCGTTCCTGAGACACACAAACCCGCGAGTTCGCGCGACCGGGGGCTCGCCATCAAGCTGGCGCTGGCCTTTCTGGCGATTTATGTCATCTGGGGATCGACGTATCTCGCGATTCGTTATGCGGTCGAGACCATTCCGCCACTGGTGGCGGCCGGCATCCGGCATTCCATTGCGGGTGGGATCATGCTGATCTGGGCCTGGTTGCGCGGGTTTCGCCCGACCCGGCAGCAATGGCTTGCGGGCTGCATCCTGGGATTCTTCTTCTTTTTGATTGGGCACGGCTCGTTGCACTGGGCAGAGCAATACGTAGGGTCGGGACTGGCGGCATTGCTGATTGCGACCGAGCCGATGTTTATTCTGGTGTTGGCGTGGATGATGGGGCAGCAGAAGATCAGCGGGCTTAGCGCGGTGGGCTTGGGCCTCGGCGTGGCGGGCGTGGCAATGCTCACAGGGGCAGAACTAACGGTGAAGGGTTCGAGCCTGCTGGGATTGCTGGCGGTGCTGGCAGGCTCATTGTCGTGGTCGTTCGGGGTGGTAATTTCGCCGCGACTTAAGTTGCCTGCGGACGCTCTGGGGCGAACCGCCCTGCCGACTCTCTGCGGCGCGGCGATGTTGCTGATCGCGGCTGGCATTAGCGGAGAGTTTCAGCAAACGCACTGGGCGAGTATCTCGATGCGATCGATCTTTGGGCTCGGATATCTGATTACGTTCGGGTCAGTGGTGGCGTTCACCGCATACACATGGCTGCTGCAGCGCGTTCCTCCGGCGCTGGTGGCGACGCACACGTATGCCAATCCGGTGGTCGCGGTGTTGTTGGGATGGTGGCTGGCGCATGAAGCATTGAGCTTGCGAGTGGTACTGGCGTCGGTGGCGATACTGGGAGCGATAGTGCTGATTCGGCGGGGAGAGCGCGCCGTGGCTGTCAAGGTTCCGGCGCCTGCTGCACGCGCCGCTGAAATTCAGACCTCTAGGTGCGCTTAGCAGCACGACGTGGCGATTCCCTATTACCACGTTGATGCTTTCGCGGGTGAACTCTTTGCAGGCAACCCGGCGGGGGTCTTTATCCTTTCAGATTTTTCTCGCGGATAGCATCATGCAGAAAATTGCGGCTGAGAACAGGCAGGAAGCCGGTTGGACAGTTGCTTTATTTCCTTCACTTGGCCGGAAGCCTTACCGGTGCGGAGGTCCAGAGGGGCACCGGGTTGCCTTGTTCATAGAAGGCTTCGTCAATTGTGCCGGCCTGCAGAGTAAGAACGGCGAATCCATTTTTTACGCGATTGTTCCACTGCTGGCATTGATTTGGGTTCGGCAACAGGGGAGTGCAGGCGTAATAGTCGACCTTGCCATTCTTCGTAAGTGGAAGCTGGTTTTGGCCGTCCCAGTAATAGGCCTTGCCGAAAGGGATTGCAGAGTGACCCACACAACGGCACAGAGTCTTCGTCTTACGGCTGGAGGACATGCTTGCGTTGGTGTTGTAGATCACGCCGTTGTGGATATGTCCCCAGTACCAATAATCGGGGTCGCGACTGTTCAGGGCGGAATACATGTCTTTGTACAGCTTTTCGCTGAGGTCTGGAAACAGCTTGTTTTCGATCGGAAAGCCGTCTACCGAAAGCGCGGTGTGATGGGTAAGCGCTATTAAATTTTTTTTGGACAAGTCGATACCTTGAAACCAGGCTACCTGAGCGGGGTGCGCGGGATCCTGCAACGCGCCCTGCATGTTGAAAAAGGACGTGCTGTAGTAGCCAGAGTCCAGGCCAAGGATTGCCCAATCCTGGTAGTACAGAGCGAAGTAGCTGGTGCCTTTCTGCGATGCGAATAGGGGAGAGCTCAGAGCGTCGCAGAAGTAACCGTTGGCTCCGGAATACATTTCATGATTGGAATTGAGGGTGAAGCTGGGAGGCACGGGAGACTTGCTCCACCAGCGCTGGACCAGGCGGAGATTTTCTTCCGTGGGAAAGAAAGTGACCTGGGTTTTGGCATAGAGCGCCGACATCAAGAGTGTGATCTCCCAGGGCAGGTGGCCGGTCCCGGAGTAATAGACATCGCCGACATGAATGATGATGTCGGGCGGAGGGGACAGGGTTTGCAACTGATCCATAATGGCGGTTGCCGGGCCGTCGGTGCCGCAGTCATTCCAAGGGCCAGTGCCCCAATCGCCGATCAGGGCAACGGTAAGAGTTGGATTGTTGGGCAGAGTAATAACCTGGGGCGTCGACCCGAATTGAGCCTTATTCAGTTCACCCAGGATTCCGAGTGTATATAAGACGCTGGAGTAGAGCCATCCTTTATCGAGTTGGGAGAACGGACCGTCGGCGACCATGGTGCCGTCGGGCGCGATCTTCCCGGCGCCGGCCCACGTGGACTGCCATTGGGAATATTGCGTGGGGGTTATTTGGGTAGGCGGGAACAGACTGGCGAACCAGTTGAAGAATGAATCGTCGGGCAGATCGTGGTGAATCCAGTAGAGGACCATTCCCAATTCAATGGAGCCACCTGCGGGCGGAGGCGTAGTGTTCATCAACGCAATGAGCTGCGCTTCACTTTCAACCAGATACGTACCGATGAAACCGAGGTGCTGCCGTAATGATGCGTCGGCGGCGAGTCTTGCCCGGAGTCTCTGTTGCAGGGCTTGAACGGCAGCAAGTTGCTCGGGAGTAAATGAGGACATCGCGCTCTCCAGACGAACGGAATTGGGCGCAAGGAACGGAGATGGTACCACGGCGGAAGCAGGAGCGAGAAGATTCTTGGGGCTTGTTCGGAAAATGGAACAAGGGGGCTTTGACGCGACTGCAGTTCTTTTTTCGGGACCAGCCTAAGATCGCTGGCAGGGCACGCTTGTACCTTCCGTATCCCGCTCGAACTGCTGGGTGCTGCCGTGGTTGCTCTGACTGGACATCTCGGCGCTTTCTCAGCGGCGTCAAGGACCTGGCTAGGCGCTCCTCACCTATCGAAGAATGGCGGCAGCCCAATTGCATTCCACTTGTTGTTTGAGAATAGTTCTTGGACTATAATTGTTCTCATCTAACACAGAGTCTTCCCCCGTGCCTTCGGCTCACGAACAATTTCGAGAACTGGCTTGGAAGCATGGCTTGGCAGCTACGCACCAGCGGCAAGTGATTTACGAGGCCGTCGTGGCGATACCTGGCCATCACTCTGCAGAGGCTGTCTATGCAGAAGTTCGTCGAAGAACTCCATCCATCTCTTTAGCTACCGTATACAACAACCTGCGGCTGTTCGTGGAGCACGGACTGCTGCGGGAAGTAAGCCCTCGTGCCTCCACGCTGCTTGTGGAAGGCAATCTTGAACCCCACCATCACCTGGTCTGCACGCGCTGCAAGGCGGTGCAGGACATTGAAGGTGATTTTATCAACTACAAGAAGCTGTTGCGACAGGCGCCCCGCGGCTTCGATCTGACGCAACCGCTGGTTGAGGTGTTTGGACTTTGCCGGCGGTGCAGCGCGAAAACGTAAAAAACAACTTCATAAGGAAAAGAGGAATTATGTCTGAAGAAAAGCAAGTACTTGTCGGCGTGCCCGGCCCGGGCAATACCGAGCCCGAGGTATCACCCGAATCCAAATGCCCGGTAGCGGGCGGCGCTGGCAGAAACATAACAAACTGGACTCCGTCGAATGCGGACTGGTGGCCGAATCAGCTGAACCTGAAAATGCTTCACCAGCACTCCCCTCTGTCCGATCCCATGGACAAGGAGTTTAATTACGCGGAAGAATTCAAAAGCCTCGACTTGAATGCCGTGATCAAGGATCTGCGCGCGTTGATGACGGACTCGCAGGACTGGTGGCCAGCCGACTTTGGCCACTATGGCGGGCTTTTTATTCGTATGGCGTGGCACAGCGCAGGCACGTACCGCATCGCCGACGGCCGCGGAGGTGCAGGCTCTGGCCAACAACGTTTTGCTCCTCTCAACAGCTGGCCGGATAACGTGAACCTCGACAAGGCGCGCCGGTTGCTGTGGCCAATCAAGCAGAAATACGGGCGGAAGATCTCCTGGGCCGACCTCATGATTCTCACGGGCAATGTCGCGCTTGAGTCGATGGGCTTCAAGACGTTTGGTTTTGGGGGCGGGCGCGCGGATGTCTGGGAGCCCGAAGAGTACGTCAACTGGGGACCCGAGGAAGAGTGGCTGGGGGACAAGCGCTATAAAGGCGATCGTGAACTCGACAATCCTCTCGGCGCGGTGCAGATGGGACTGATTTACGTGAATCCGGAAGGGCCGAATGGAAAGCCGGATCCAGTCGCCGCAGCACGCGATATCCGGGAAACTTTCGCCCGCATGGCGATGAACGACGAAGAAACGGTTGCGCTCATTGCCGGCGGTCACACGTTTGGCAAGACGCACGGCGCTGCCGATCCCAAAAAGTATGTAGGCTCCGAACCCGAGGGCGCCGGAATCGAGGAGCAGGGCCTCGGCTGGAAGAACAGCTTCGGCAACGGCAACGGCGACCAGACGATCGGCAGCGGCCTGGAAGTCATTTGGACCACGACGCCGACGAAGTGGAGCAACAACTTCTTCACCAACCTCTTCAGCTATGAATGGGAACTGACGAAGAGTCCGGCCGGCGCGCATCAGTGGACACCGAAAAATGGCGCAGGCAACGGCACAGTGCCGGATGCGCATAATCCCTCAAAGCGCCACTCGCCATCGATGCTGACGACTGACCTCGCTTTGCGGTTGGACCCTGCTTACGAAAAGATTTCACGGCGCTTCTACGAGCATCCGGATCAGTTCGCGGACGCGTTTGCGCGGGCGTGGTTCAAGCTGACACACCGCGACATGGGTCCGATCTCGCGCTACCTTGGCCCGCTCGTTCCCAAGGAGCCCCAGCTGTGGCAAGACCCTGTTCCCGCAGTGGATCACAAATTAATCGGGGATAAGGACATTGCCGCTCTGAAGGCGAAGATACTCAAATCCGGACTGTCGATCTCCCAACTGGTCACGACTGCCTGGGCGGCGGCGGCTTCGTTCCGCGGCTCCGACAAGCGGGGTGGGGCAAACGGAGCGCGCATTCGCCTCGCGCCGCAAAAGGATTGGGAAGTGAACCAACCGGCGGAGCTGGCGAAGGTCCTTGGGAAGCTGGAGGCGATCCAAAAGGAGTTCAACAGCTCGCAGTCCAACGGCAATAAGCGCAAGAAGGTGTCGCTGGCTGACTTAATCGTTCTCGGCGGCAACGCGGCCGTCGAGGAAGCCGCGAAGAAGGCCGGGCACGACGTGAAGGTTCCCTTCTCGCCAGGACGCACCGATGCGTCGCAGGAGCAGACCGACGTGCACTCGTTCGCGGTAATGGAGCCGAGCGCAGACGCGTTCCGCAACTACCTCCGGAACGGACACCAAATGTCGGCTGAGGAGCTGCTGGTGGATCGGGCGCAGCTGCTGACGCTGAGCGCCCCCGAGTTGACGGTTCTTGTCGGCGGCATGCGAGCACTGAACACGAACTTCGGGCAGACGAAACACGGCGTCTTCACCAACCGGCCCGAGACGCTGACGAATGATTTCTTCGTCAACCTACTCGACATGAACACGAAGTGGCAGGCCTCCTCTAGCGAAGGCGTATTTGAGGGGCGCGATCGGGCGACGGGGAAAATCAAGTGGACCGGCACGCGTGTCGATCTTGTCTTCGGTTCTAACTCCCAGCTCCGCGCAATCGCGGAAGTCTATGCATGTGACGACTCGAAGGAGGCGTTTGCGAAGGACTTCGTGGCTGCGTGGAGCAAGGTGATGGACCTCGATCGCTACGACCTTGCCTGAGCTCGACGAAAGGGTTTTGGCTACGAACATTCGGGGCGCGCCTTTGCGGCTCGCCCATTTTTGCGCGACGCAGGCAAACCGCAGCTGGATAGGGCGATTGATATTTATATCGCACTACGATACACCATAAAAGCGAGGGACTTCAATGCTTACGAGAGTAAAGCAAGACTTGAAACCTTCCTGCAGCTTGTTCTTCTTCCAGCGTGAAGTTTTGTTCGAGAGCTTGGTAAAGCTGTGGAACGGCGTCTTTCCACTCGGGGACGAGATTAATGGAGTTCCAGTCCAATACCAGCCAAACACGCGGATAAGCGGCAGAGGCGGCTTCGATCTGTTCCCGTGACGGAAGTGGTTGGGCTCCGGTGGGTGCATCTCCGAAGTTTGGGAAAACAACGGTAGGAGTTCGTTCCGCGCGAGCTAGAGTTGCATAGTATCGAAAAGACATATGGGCGGCAGGTGTGTAAAAGATCGCCGCGTCGCCAGGTTGTTGTTCGGACAAAACGCAGCGAGTCATCGCTCTGTAGTCATCGGTTTGATTGGTTGCCGTCCGATACTGCGCGCGCGAGGCGTAGAGACTCAGACTGAGGACTGCGAAACCGGCAACAGCCCCCACCCACTGACCCATCCGACCCCACTTCAGCATGGAATCGATCGCTGAACCTGCGAGGAGCAAAATAGCAGGAAGGCACATCAAGACGAAACGATCCACCAGGATGGGTTTGACGGAGGAAACCAATGTCATTACGCCAAGCGGAACCAACAACCAAAGTAGTAAAAGAGTCGTCCCCAGGCGTGTCGATCTTTCGCTGGATGTATATCCAAACATCAGAGCCAGCAAGCATAGGCCCCCGTATAAAAACATCGACGCGGCCGTTCCACGCCGGCCGGTACCCGCTGCGCCAGCCAATACCCTTAGCACATCTAAAAAGCCACTGAAACTGAGGGCTGGAACCCAAGCAAGTTGGCCTCTATTGTTGAATGTTGCGTACAATCCTACGGGGGCGACGAGCAATAGTTGAGAGGCCACCACCACGATCCGTGAACGAAGGATGGGAAATCCATTCGCGAGTATCCATATCCATTGCGCTGCCAGGACAAGCACTGCAAGCATCTGGGAGTAGCATGCAAGTGCACTTACAAGAACGTAAGCAATCCAGAGACGACGGGCGCGCCCCGCTTTGAGGGCGGAGACCAATAGTAAAGTCGACAACGAAATCAGGAACACAGCCATGGCATAGCTACGCGCCTCTTGAGACCAGCGGATGTGAAACGCGTGGACCGTGATAAGCGTTGCTGCGATCAGCCCCGCTCTTCGGTCGAACAATCGAAGGCCGAGCAGGTACACAATCGGTATGGTCGCGACACCGAAGAGGACCGAGAGACTTCGCAGGATTACCTGGCTATCTCCGAGATGCACCCACAAACGAAGGATGAGATAGTAGAAGGTCATATTGCCCTCGTAATCCCACATTGCCTTCCAAAACGAGTGCCACGGCAACCTTGCAAAGGTCCAACTGGCAGCTTCGTCGTACATGGGGCGAAGACTCAGCCCATAGAAGCGAACGATCATGCCTAGACAAACCAGACCTGTGAGTGTAACTGCGACGAAATATCTTGAGCGCCTTGTTGCTGGGCGGATCATTGAGGAAGGACGCTGGATCGCGATCGTCGTTTTAGGCGATAGCGGCGGAACGGGCAGACTGCTTGCGAACACCGCGGCCCCGGCCTTGAGAATGAATGCGAGCCCCGGAAGAGATTGCATATGCATTGGGGTCGTTGGCGCAATCAATGTATTTCGTTCGCAACCTTCGATGAAGACTTCGTTGCCGTAACACAGTCAAAGGTTATCGACGAGGCCGAAACGCAAAAGATAAATCCGGAGAAGAACAATAGAAGGTTAGCACCGGAGCAACAAAACAAACGAGGAAAATCGGTGGTGTGCAGGCTGGCGCTCCAGAAAAGGGTTACCGGTTGTGGCGCGGGCCGGCCATTGGCCCTGGCACAATTGCGGCCTCGACCTGATCGGCCTTTTGCCGTCGTCTGTAAAGCTGTAGCGGACTGTGTGGCGCGCTATAGATCAGCAGATAATTCGCGGCAAGTTCCTGAAATATGTCTTGAGCTGCATGCGCCCGTGAGTTTTCCTCGTCGACACCCCACAGCAACACGTAGTCAACGGTTCGACCTGTAGTGCGGTAGTACTGTCCGATGTGTGCCACCGGGGGAAAAGCGTATTCATGCCCTTCGCCAATGATTTCGCTCGGATCGAGTGCCGCCTTGTACACCAAGGGGAAGTTTCGGCTTTCTGCCTCATAGTCGTTGAGATCAACTAAACTCCGTTCAATCGAGATCAATCCAGCGGCATGAATAAACGGATCATATTTCAGGTTCAGATCCCGCCTCTGCTCGTCGAGTCCCTTACCGAACTCCAATGGCAGGATCGTTGCTTGTTGCTCAATGTGACTGGATGTCGCATAAAATTCCTTCAATGCAGCAGTCAGCTGAACATAACGCTTAACGTCGAAGGCGACGAGCATTGTGCTGAGCACCACGGCGGCAGCGGTCAGAATGAAGGCAGAGATTTTTCCAACAGGTTGGACGACGAGCCAAAGAGCGAATGTGAGGAGAGGAAACAGAATCGTTCGATCCTGCAAAAGCGAACCTGAGGCTTCCACACGAACATTCTGCAGTCAGTTACAGCATTTCTGGGATTGGTGCGGCGCGGAGAACAGCAGGTTTCCTCGGCAACGCTCAGGGCAAGCTCTCCTGGATAAAGCAGCAGGGGCGTCTAGTGCTGCTCGCGGCGGCGGAGGTAGTCGATGAACATTTGCTCGACTGGTTTGTCGTAGGTCTTAAGAACGTGGCGGACGGTGTGGCCGCTGACGAAGTGGCACACTTCTTCGGCCAAATTTTTGGCGTGATCGCCGGCACGCTCGAGGGATTGGGTCATGAAAATGATTTGCAGGCTGGCTTGACGGGCGATGTTTTCGGGATTCTCGATGTGGCGAAGAAAGATGAGGTTACGAAGGCGGTCCATCTCGGAGTCGGCGCGGAGAACATCGATGGCCTTGCCGACGTCGCGATTCGAAAAAGCGTCGCCGACGTCGGTAAGCATTTTTTCGAGGATGGTGGCCATGTGAGTGAGGTCGCGAGTGTCTTCGGAATCGATGCGACCGGCGGCAGCTTGCGCGCTGTTCGCAAAACTGAGGAGAAGGTCGCCGATGCGCTCCAGGCTGATCATGAACTTCATGCAAGCAAGGAGTTCGCGGGCCTCGGCGGGCTCTACTTCCGTGATGGCGGCGGTAACCGCGCTGTCGATTTCCATATCGAACGTATCGAGTTCGCGTTCGCGGACGCGCAGGGAATTCAGCAAAGCGCTGGAGCCAGTGGCGATGCCTTCAGCTGCGGCACCGGCGGCTTCCTTGGCCAAAAGACAGGCTTCGACGGTGCGACGGACGATCCGTCGATGGGCGGGTTCGGGAGAGAGGCTTTCGGCGCGAGCAGTACCCATGAGAGTGTCTCTCTGGCGCGAGCTGAAACGGCGCGGGACTATTAGTTCTGATTTTGCCGTACCCATAACTAGATAGTCAACGGCTAAGGATAGAGTTTCTCTTTCAACAGTGGGTTAAGAAGGTGTGAATTTTTGGTGATTTTTCTTAAGCGGGACAAACTTTGGTCGGACTAGCTTTGCGACCAAGGAGCGAATCTAACTACTTCATTAGCGATGCCGCTGCTTGGACCCTTTGTGCTGCGCTTTCTGGTATTTCTTCCAGGCCTTCCGCTGTTTCTTGGCTTGCTTCTTGGCGTACTTTTGTTGCTGCTTGGCCGCTTTCCGAGCCTCCTGGCTGTTTTCCCCGATACTCCTGTTCTCGCGCTCAGCGAACGCCGGCGTTGATGCAATGGCCAGGGCGAGCAGCAGTAGGAAAGCTGCGAATCGTTTCATAGCCTCTCCGAAGGGAAATCCTGTAGTGATATTACACCGGAAGTGGAAGGAGTAAGGACACTGAAGTAATGAGTCGGTGGTCAGGATTCCAGACCGGAAAAGAACCAGAGGAAAAACCCGTCGAGCTTCGCTCGAATGGACAGCCGAGGGCGGCTGTCCCCACGTGAGCATTGCTAGGCTGTTGGCAGGGTGAACAGGAACGTCGAACCGTGGGCGAGTTCGCTCTCGGCGCGGATGGAGCCGCCGTGGGCTAGCATGATGTGCTTGGCGATGGCGAGGCCGAGGCCCGTGCCTCCGGATTCGCGGGACCGGGCTTTATCGACACGATAGAAGCGTTCGAACAGACGCGGAAGATGTTCGGAGGCGATGCCGGCACCGAAATCCTGGACGAAAAATTCGACAGCGTGACGAACCTCGCGCGCGCCAAGGACGATTCGTCCGCCGGCAGCTCCGTATTTCAAGGCATTGTCGATCAGGTTGGAAAAGACCTGATGGATGGCTTCGCGGTCGGCGAGAACTGACGGTAGATTTTCAGGCAGTGGGTTGGTGCTGGGAAAACTCCGGCTTTGCAGATGGTGGGCTGGAGAATCCTGGATTTGCAATTCGATACCGTGAGTGCGAGCGATTTCACGGAAGCTCTCCTCGGCATCGTGAACAAGTTCAGCGGGAGGAACGGACTCGGCATCGAAGCGGGTTTCTCCGGATTCGACGCGGGCGAGGGTCAGCAGATCCTCGGTGAGGCGCGACATCCGGGAAGAATTCTTGCGGATAATTTCCAGAAACTCGCGAGTAGGCGCTCCATTATCAGGAGTGCCGTCGAGCAGGGTCTCCGCATAGCCCTGAATCGAGGTGAGAGGCGTGCGCAGTTCGTGAGAGACGTTGGCGATGAAGTCGCGGCGGGTTTTCTCAACGCGCTCGGTTTCGGTGAGGTCGCGGAGCACAGCGACGGCGCCACCGTCAGGCAGAGGCGCGGCGGTCACGTCGAACGCGCGGCCGGGAATGATGGAAGTGGCGCGGGCAGTCTTGACTTCGCGAGTAGTGATAGCTTCCTTAACGCTGGCCAGGAAGTCCGGGTCGCGAATAGTTTCAACAACGGGCTGGTGCAGGCGAGTGCCTTGCGGTACCAGGCGATTCATGGGTCGATTGGCCCATTGCACCAACCCGTCAGCGCTGACGGCAATGACGGCATCCTGCATGCTGTTGAGTAGAGTTTCGAGCTGGCGCTGGCTGGACTGGACTGCGGCGAAACTCTGCTCGACGCGGCGGGCAGTTTTATCGATGGCACCGGCGACGCGGCCGATTTCGTCGGGCGAAGTTTCAAGCACGCGGGCCTTGAGATCGCCTTCGGCGATGCGGGCGGCGACCTCGACGATGCGCTCGAGGCGGCGGGCGCTCCAAACGGCAGCGACAGCGGCAACTGCCAGAGCAAAGACAAATACCATTGCGGAAGCCCATTCTAGCCTGTGGCGCACCTGTGCGGAAACGGCTTCTACGTCGGAGAGAGGATAGGCGAGGCGGACGGCACCGCCGGTAATCGGGACCGCGACATAGAGAAACGGAACGCCAATCGCGGCGCTGCGACGCTGGTCAACGCCGACGTTGCCGGAGAGAGCAGTTACAAATTCCTTACGCTGAACCACGTCTCCCAGTGCGTCGGGGCTGAACTCGGAATCCGCTAGAACCTTTCCCGCTGAATCGACAATGGTGACACGGGCTCCGGCGGCTTGCGCTTCCTGGCCAGCAATGTCGGAGAGGGAATGGCCGCTGCGATCCGTTTCGACGCGGTGCGCCAGAAGTTCGGCTTTTTGGATGAGGTTGCGCTCGATTTCCGCGCGCAGCGAAGATTCCCAGGCGCCGCCGAGCATCAGGTCGAACATGACCGCGGCTGCCAGGATAACGACCAGAAAGCAGCCCAGCAGCTTGAGAAAAATCCCGCTTCTCACTTCTCCCTCACCTCTGCTTCCTCACTTCTGCTTCCTCACCTGTGCTGCCTCACTTTGGGGCTTCGAAGCGGTAGCCCGCGCCGCGCACGGTCTTGAGGTAGCGTGGGTTTTCCGGGTCCGGTTCGATTTTCTCGCGGATTCGGCGGACATAGACATCGACCGAGCGCGGGGTCACGTAAGAGGTGTCACGCCAAACGGAATCAAGCAGATGGTCGCGGGAAAAGACGCGGCCCAGGTGGCGGGCGAAATAGTCGAGCAGGCGGAATTCGGTGGCAGTCGTCGGAACGGTTTGTCCGCGAACCGTGAGAATCATGGCGGAGGGATCGATGGCGATGTCGCCAACCGTGAACGGGCTGGGCGGGAGCGGACGCTCAAAACGGCGAAGCACCGCCTTGACACGGGCTACAAGCTCGCGCGGGCTGAATGGCTTGGCGATGTAGTCATCGGCTCCGAGTTCGAGACCGAGGACGCGATCGGCTTCGCTGCTCTTCGCGGTCAGGAAAATCACCGGCACCGAAGCGAGGCCAGGAGTCTGCCGGATGGTGCGGCAAAGTTCGAGTCCGTCTTTGCCGGGAACCATGATGTCGAGCACGAACAGCGCCGGGCGCTGCCGCTCGGCGTCAGCGATTACGTTAGAACCATTGGGATAGACGCGAATGGCAAAGCCGTCATTCTCCAGGTGATGACGAACGAGGCGGGAAATATCAGGATCGTCTTCGACGACGAAGATGCTAGGTTTCACCGCTACATTGTAGCGAACGCGCTTGCCAGTACCTAGTGCCTAGTACTTGGTTTCGGTCGGGGGGCAGGGATTTTTATCGGATTGTAACAATCAGATTGCCGGCGCGGTCGAGGTGGAAGCGTTTGCCTGGGGGGATGACGGTGGTGGCGCTGTATTCGGTGATGATCGCGGGGCCGAGGTAGGTTTTGCCGGAATTCAATTCATCTCGGGAGTAGATCTTCGTGGCGAGTTTCTTGCCGTCAAATAGGACTGAGGCTTTGAGTGGGGAAGGCGAGCCGAGCTTTGTTCGGGACAGGCTCTCGAGGGCGGCCGTCCCCACATGGTTCGTATGCTTTATCTGATTCATCTTGCGCATATGATCCATCTTCTCCACGTGTGCAGACTTTACTGAGGCGCGGAGGCGGAGAGTTACCAGCTCTACTGGTCGGCCGGGATGGGAGTATCCGTAGCGGCGGCGGTGTTCGTTGTGGAAATCGGCCAGGAGATTTTTGGTGAAGGGAAGATTGAGTTCGTATCCCTGGCCTCGGTAGCGGAGGTCGACACTGCTCTGATAGCGAACTTTTCCCCGCCAGCCTTCTTGCTGAAAATCTATCGCGGCCTGTTTCCTCAGCGCTGCGAATTCTTGCAGCAGACGTGCTTGCGGAATTTTGCCAGACGCGCTCAATAATATGGTGCAGGAATAATCTTTAACCACGTCGCTGACTAGGATGCCTAGAGCGGAAAGAGCCCCGGGAAGGGCGGGGATGATCACATGCGGGATGCTGAGAGCTTCGGCCAGGGCGCAAGCGTGAAGGCCTCCGGCACCGCCGAAGGCGACGAGGGCGAAGTCCCGGGGATCGCGGCCACGCTCAATGGAAACCACGCGAATGGCTTTTTCCATAGTGGCGCTGACCACGCGAACCACGCCAGCGGCGAACTTTTCCAGCGTGAGCGGATTTCCTTGCCGATTCAGCCAATCGCGCGTGACGCTGCGGGTTCGTTCGAGATCAAGAGTGAAATCGCCACCGAGGAAGCGAGCGGGCTGCAGGCGACCTAATAACAGGTTCGCGTCGGTGACCGTGGGCTGGGTGCCTCGACCGTAGCAGATGGGTCCCGGATCAGCACCTGCGGATTCGGGGCCGACGCGGAGAACGCCAGCGGCGTCGAAGCGGGCGACCGAGCCTCCGCCAGCGCCGACGGTGTGGATATCGAGCATGGGGACACCGACGGGGAGTCCTGCGACTTCGGCGTGGCTGGTGGTGGTGATTGCGCCTTCGACGAGGGAGACATCGGTGGAAGTGCCTCCCATGTCGAAGGCGATGATGCGCTCGAAACCGCTGCGGCGGGCGTTGGCGGCCGCGCCGACGACGCCTCCGGCGGGGCCGGAGAGAACGGTGCGTACGGGTTCGCGGGCAGCGGCAGCGAGAGCGGTGATGCCGCCGCTGGATTGCATCACGAAGATGCGAGTGCGCTCGTGCTCCTCGGGGGCTAAAGCCCCGATCGGCTTGGATTGTTTTAACGCACCGCTGAAGCGCTGCGCCACCCCAAAGCGTTGGTCTTCAGCGTTGACGCTCTGCATCTTGCTGGAGCGGTGCTGCTTCATCAATGAGAGGTTTGGGAAGGGCACGGCTTCAGCCGTACCGTCGGATCGCCGTGAAAGATGCGGTTTTAGCCGCTGAGGGCCACCCGCAATCCGCCGCTCCAGCCTTTCCAGATACCGCTGCATTACGGGTTGGAGGTAGGCGTTGATTACTACGGTTGACGTGCGTTCGTATTCGCGGAATTCGGGGAGGATTTGGTGAGAGACGGACAGCGGAAGACCTACAGTCCTGAGAGCAACAGCGACCGCTAATTCGTTCTTCTGATTCGCAAAGGAGAAAAGCAGTGAGATCGCGATCGATTCTGGTTGCTTCTCTGCAACTTGGTTGAGTAGTGATTTCAAATCCGCTGGTGAAGGCGCCGTGAGGATTTTGCCGTCGCTCGCGGTGCGTTCTAAGATGCCGAAGCGGAGATTGGCGGGGACCAGGGGTTCGACGCGGTCGAAGAAGAAGTCGTAAAGCTTGGGGCGCGCCTGGCGACCGATCTCGATGGCGTCCTCGAATCCGGCGGTGGTGATGAGGGCGGTGCGCGCGCCTTTGCGCTCGAGCAGGGTGTTGGTGCCGACTGTAGTGCCGTGCAGGATCACCAACTCGCCTTTGTGATCGATTTTGCTAAGGGCTTCGCTGATGGCCTGGGAGGGATCGGCGGGAGTGGAGAAAACTTTCAGCATGCGCAGTTGGCCGTGGTCGACCCACGCACAATCGGTGAAGGTGCCGCCGGTATCGATGGCTACGCGGAGGGGTTGGGGGCGGGGCATGGGTGCTCGGAACGTAGGGTAACATTCCAACATGACCGCCGGTGTCGACGGATGCAAGGACAAGTGAATAGCAGTAGTCGAAACGCCGGATGGCGGAACTCAGATAAGGCGGGCCTGTACATTTCAGGAGCTGATGGGGGATAGAGGACTTGACCTCATCGTGATCGATGCTCCGATCGGCCTCATGAAAATAGGTTCACGCCAAGCTGACGTTCTCGCCAGACGATACCTCGGCAGGCGGGGATGTTGTGTCTTTCCGGCACCAATACGTCCGGTTCTCGGTTGTGGGACGTGGGAGGAGGCATGCGGCGTAAGGCTGAAGGTCGAAAACAAGAAAATGTCAAAACAGCAGTTTGGAGTCTTGAGTAAGGTTTTCGAGGTGGATGCCGCGCTGCGTCGGGGCACAGCGCAAAGTTTTCGCGAGGGCCAACCGGAGGTCAGTTTCGCATTCATGAATGGTGGGTTGCCGATCCCAATTGGAAAAAAGAAACCAGACGGACGAAAACGAAGAAGCAACTTGGTCTGCAAATACTTCCCCGATGCCAGTGGGCGTTTGGATGAGAATCCACGTCATCGGGAAGATATTCTTGACGCGTACGCTCTCTTGTGGACTGCGAGGAGGATTCGGAACCGCGAGGAACGCATGTTTCCAGGCGAACGCGCGTTCGATCAGTTCGGGTTGCTGGCGAAGATTGCAGCTTAACGTTTCTGCCGTCCCTCCGGGACTTATTCCGTTCCTCTTGCGCCAACCAGGACTTACGTCCTGGGCTATCGTATGCCGCCCCTCCGGGGCTGGATCAGCTCGGCTTCTATCCCTTAGTCGTCAAGGCCAGCGTCAGAAGCGTTTTTTGTTCTACCTCGTGGGCTTTGGCGCTGCCGGTAGCGGGGCTGGCGCTGGAGCTGCGCTTTACCGAGAGCACATGACGGTTGCCGGCGATGCGCTGCAGCCGGGGGAGCATGTTGAAGAGTGCGCCCATGTTGGCGGGCTCTTCCTGCACCCAGACAATGTCGCCGGCATCGCCGTGGCGGGCGAACTCGGCGGCCAGTTCTTTGTCCGGAAAAGGATACATCTGTTCAAGAAACACGATTGCCGTGGAACTGTCTTTTCTCTTTTTGCGTTCGGCGCGAAGTTCGTGGCCGATCTTGCCGGTGCACACTAGGATGCGATCGGCTTCTCCGATCTCCGCATCAGGAACTACATTTAAGAAATTCTTTTGCGTGAAGTCGGCGATGGGCGATGAGGCGTCGGGATGGCGCAACATGCTCTTCGGAGTGAAGACGACCAGCGGCTTGCGCCAATGGCGCAGCGCCTGGCGGCGAAGCAGATGAAAATACTGCGCAGCGTTTGAGGGCTGCGTGATCTGGATGTTGTGCTTCGCGGCGAGCTGCAGGAAGCGCTCGATGCGGGCGCTGGAGTGCTCCGGTCCCTGCCCTTCGTAGCCGTGCGGCAGAAGCAGCACGAGCCCCGAGAGGAGATTCCATTTGGCTTCGCCGGCGGAGATGAATTGATCGATGATCGCTTGCCCCACGTTCACGAAGTCGCCGAACTGCGCCTCCCAGAGGACGAGGGCTTCGGGATAATCGCGGCTGTAGCCGTATTCGTAGCCCAGGACTCCCGGCTCCGAAAGGGTGGAATTGTGAATTCCGCAGCGAGCCTGACCGGACGCGATATTTTCCAGCGGGACGTACTCATTTTCGTTTTCGATATCGATGAGAACAGAGTGGCGTTGGTTGAAAGTGCCGCGGCGCGAATCCTGGCCGGAGAGACGAACCGGAACGCCCGCCTTTACCAGGCTGCCGAAGGCCAAGGCTTCGGCCATGCCGTAATCGACGGGGCGCTTGCCTATGCCCATCTCGGCGCGCTGTTCCAGTAACTTTTTCACCTTCGGGTGAATGTGGAAGCCCTCGGGATAGGTAGTGAGGCGGCCGGTGAGTTCGGCCAATTCTTCTGTCGAGAGTCCGGTTTCCACTTCGAACTCCGGCTTGTAGAGGCCGCCGTAATATTGGTCCCAATACTTGGGCAGGTCCCGCATGAGCGGTTTTTTGGCGATCTTGCCAGCATCCTTCTGCGCGGCTTCGAACTCGGCTTTGATCGCGGCGGCGTGGGCTGGGGCGTCGGATACTCCGGCGTCGTCGGCGTAGATTTCCCAGAGTGGGGGGTGCTCTTTGATTTTCTTATAGAGCAGCGGCTGGGTCACGGTGGGATCGTCAACTTCGCTGTGGCCATGGCGGCGGTAGCCGATGAGATCGATCACAACGTCGGTACCAAACCTGTAGCGGTACTCCGTGGCGAGGCGAGCTACGCGAACTACCGCATCAACATCTTCTCCATTGACATGAAAAATGGGGATCGACTGGCGGCGCGCGATGCAGGCGGCGAAGCGCGTGGAATGCTCTTCGAGATAGCTGGTGGTGAATCCGAGCAGATTATTGACGACGACGTGAATCGTGCCGCCTACCGTGTAGCCGGGTAGGTCGGCATAATTCATGGTTTCGGCGAGGATGCCTTGTCCGGCGAAAGCAGCGTCGCCGTGGACCAGCAATGGAAGATATTTTTCCCGGCCGCCTTCGCCGGTGCGGTCTTGTTTGGCGCGCGTGCGTCCAACGGTTACGGGATCGACAGCTTCGAGGTGGCTGGGATTCGAAACCAGGTGGATGTGAACTTTGTTGCCGCTGCGCGTGGTGTATTCCCCAGTGGCGCCCATGTGGTACTTCACGTCGCCGGAGCCGAGGACGCTGCGCGGGTCCACGTCTTCAAATCCCGCAAAGATTTCATCCGGTGGTCGCTTGGCTACATGAGCCATGACGTTGAGGCGGCCGCGGTGGCTCATCCCCATCACGAGTTCGATGGCGCCCAGGCGGGAGCCGGTGTCAAGAAGTTCGTCGACCAGCGGGATCAGCGCGGTGACGCCTTCGAGCGAGAAACGCTTGCTGCCGAGATAACGCTGCTGCATGACTTGCTCAAAAATATCCGCACGGATGAGCAGGTCGAGGATGCGTTCCTGGTCCTCCGGCTGAGGTTCTTCCTCCATGCGCTCATAAATCCAGCGGCGGCGCTCGGGACGGTAGATGTGGTTGATTTCAACTCCGATTGTGCTGGAGTAGATGGCGCGAGCTTCGCGGCTGTACTCATTATCGATTTGCAACTCGGGGGTGGGACGTGGACGAAGGAACCCGAGAGGGTCGAGATCGCCCTCGAGGTATCCCCAGTTGCGAAAGGAGTTAAAAACGCGTTCGCGCTCAGAGTTTTCGGAGTGGTTAGACGAGGTCTCGGCGACGGCGGCGCCGCCGTTTGAAGTCTTGGATTTCAGTGTAGCCATATGAGTGCAGTACTAGAATAACGGATGCGCGGGCAGGTGCGGGAGATTCTGGGCAAGTGGTAGTGGTGCCGTTTCATCGGCACCACCGCCGAGTTAGCCGAACTGAGACCAGAGGGCACGGGATATGGTGAGAACGTCTCGACCGCCGGGTGCACGTTGGAGTGTAGGGGTCTTTCGACTGCGTAACAGCTCCGCTTTGCGAAGCAGTCACTCCGCTTAGGATGACAGTGCGTTGGCAGAATGACTGCGCATTTTTAGCCGACGATCTTGTAGGGGCGCATCATTTCGTTGTCTTCGTGCTCGAGGACGTGGCAGTGCCAGACGTAGCGGAACTCGTCGCCGGGTTGACCTGAGTGCCGGCGGGCAAGTCGAATTTTGCAATTACGCGAGTCACGGATCCGGAGTAGGTTTTGATCGTGTCTTTCCAGGCGGGGCGCTCGTTTGATTCCGGCGGCATCGGTCTGCCGGTGAAGACCAGTTTCCCCGTTTGCAGGTATGCTCTCGTGTCGAAGGGCTGGCGATTCAGCACCTGGAATTGGACGAGGTGAAGATGCATGGGATGCACATCTCCAGTGGTGTTGGCGAAGGACCAGATTTCCATGGAGCCGGCTTTCGGATCTTCCGAGACGGGATCGTCCCAGTGCTTTTGATCGAGCAGACCGATCATGGTGTATCCGTCGGAGGGACGATCCATTTCGGTGAGGGCCAGCGTTCTTTCGCGCACTGCGAGGCCGGCATCAAGTGGGGAAAAAGGTAGCAGAGTTTCCGGAACTAAACTCGTATCTGTTCCAGAAAGCGGTTTTGTCACCTTAAAGAGCATCACATCGGATGGGACGAGGTTGCCGCCACGAGCGTAGGGAGCGGGAGCGTCATTGACCATTACGAGATTCGCGCCTTTTTGCTCGGAGAAATCAATGACAGTATCGAAGCGCTCGCCGGGAGAGAAGATGAGGTAATGCATTCGCAAGGGCGCGGGCAGCAGGCCGCCGTCGCTGCCGATCTGGATAAAAGGCGGCGCGTCTACCGGCTTGCCAACGGCTTTGCCGGTGGCATCCGCGGGCACCAGCGTCAGGTGATAGAAACGGGAATTTGAGCCATTGACCATGCGGAAGCGATATTTGCGAGGTTCGACTTCGAGAAATGGTGTGGCTTTCCCATTGACGCAAATCGCATTGCCGAAAAACTCCTGCATCCAGACGGGATGCGTCCCTTCCGGAGCGGGAGGATACAAGAAGTGTAAAGATCAGATTACGGAATATGCACAGATTGCCAAACTACCTACAGCAGTTTCTGTAGCGACGTGCAAAGACAAAGGCAATGTAGATAGCTCATTCTCATTTTGCTTCGTGCACAAAATAGCGAGCCTATGCCAACTCTTCTCGGAATACCTCTGGATGTGAACTCGTCTTACCTGCGCGGACCAGCGGCGGCGCCGGCGAAGATTCGCGAGGCTTGGCAGTGCGACGCTTCCAACAAGTGGTCGGAACTGGGAGTGGACGTGGGCGCGGCGGGTGCGTTCGCGGACGCAGGCGATCTTCGTCTCGGCAATTCACGTCTCAGCAATTCCCGCCTCAGCAATTCCGGGGAGACAAATGCCGACGACTTTGTGGAGATTGAACGGTCGGTCAGCGAGTTGCTGGAGAAAGGGGAGCGCCCGGTCGCGCTCGGAGGCGATCACTCGGTTACTTATCCGATTATCAGGGCTTTTGCGCAGCGCAATCCGGAACTTACGATTATTCATTTCGACGCGCATCCGGATTTGTATGACGAGTTCGAGGGCAGCCGGGTGTCGCATGCGTGTCCGTTTGCGCGCATCATGGAAGAGCGACTGGCGAAGCGACTGGTTCAAATCGGAATACGTACACTGAACCAGCACCAGCGCCAACAGGCGGAAAGATTCGGGGTTGAGATCGTGCAGATGCGGGCGCTTCCCGCCTACGACCGGCTTAAGGTTCGCGGGCCGACGTATATTTCGTTCGACATGGACGTGCTCGATCCAGCGTATGCGCCCGGCGTCTCGCATCGCGAGCCTGGAGGGATGACGGTGCGAGAGGCGATTGCTCATCTGCACGCGATTGAAGGAATAATTGTTGGAGCGGATATCGTCGAATACAACCCGGCACAGGATATTTCGGGAATGACGGCTATCGTGGCAGCGAAAATCCTGAAAGAAATTCTGGGGAAGATGATTGTCGGGACTTGAGGGTGTTGTGCGCTAGCTCGAAAGGGCTGATCCTGTGGAATAATGCTGCCGTTATCGGGGAGGCGTTGTGACCGAAGATTCCAACCGAGCCCGCGACCATCTGGCCAACGAACGCACCTTTCTGGCATGGATGCGTACCAGCGTGGCGATCGTGGTGTTTGGATTCGCGATTGGGCGCTTTGCCATCGCAATGCGGCAGTTGACGGCGATCCAAGGTCTCGCATCGAAAACGACAGGGCTTTCGGTTTGGATGGGTATGATCTCGATTCTAGCGGGCGTGCTTATGGCCGTCGCGGGATTGGTACGGTACCGAAAGACGCGGGCGCTTCTTGAAGAAGGAAAATTTGAGCCGGCAGGATTTATCGTGGATCTGGTGACCATCCTGACGGTGTTGTTCGGGCTGGCGCTGGCGGGATACTTGATTTACGTCCAAAAGAGTTTGAGTTAGGCGCGCCGCAGAGCGAGGAGAAAACACATGGCAAATGATCAGGAAAAAGAAGCCGCGGCGCGGGCCAGCTTGCGATTCATCAAAGATGGTCAGGTGGTTGGGATCGGTACTGGAACGACCGCGGCACACTTCATTCAGCTTTTGGGCGAACTGGTGAAGAATGGACTGCGCGTCCGAGGCATTCCGACTTCAGACCATTCGCGGCAGCAGGCGGCAGCCTTGGGGATTCCGATCGCCACGCTGGATGAATGTCCGCAGATCGATGTGACCGTGGACGGCGCGGATGAAGTCGATCCCGAGTTGCGTTTGATTAAGGGTGGCGGGGGAGCCTTGCTGCGAGAAAAGATTGTGGCTTCGGCGAGCAACCAGGTTGTGATTATTGCCGATGCCACGAAAAGGGTTCCGATGCTGGGAAGGTTTCCCTTGCCGGTAGAGGTAATCAAGTTCGCACAAGCGGTGGTGCTGAGAAAAATTGAAGCGCTAGGCGCAAGAGTTTCGCTTCGGCGGCAAGCGGACGGGAAGCCGTTCTTGACCGACGAGAATAATCACATCCTCGATTGCAGCTTTGGGCAAATTGCGGATGTCGAAAAGCTGGCGCGGAAGCTTAGCGATATGCCGGGAGTGGTGGAGCACGGTCTGTTTATCGGCATGGCGAGCGTTGTGCTCGTGGCCAACGGAAGTGAGATTGTCGAGCTGCGGGCGAGCAACAAGTAAGGCCTTTTTCACCACGGAGACACAGAGAAAACCTCTTGAGTTGTTCTTTCTCGGTGGCTCAGTGGCAAGTAACTCCGCAAACAAGGTCAAGGCATTGAATGGCGGCAGAGCCACAAGGGCAGGGCCAGGAACAACCGCCAAGGCGACGGCGGCTGCGCTACCGTGTGCAGACCCCGCTCGATGTGACCGTCCTGCGCTCGGGGATTCCAGATACTCTGCCGGGGCGATCGGTGAACCTCGGTGAGGGAGGCGTAGCCGCAGTGGTAGCGGGGGAGCTGATGCCGGGTGAGGCGGTGGGAGTTGAAATACTCCTGCCGACGGCAGTGGAGCCCCTGCGCGCGCGTGCGATGGTGAGGTACCACGACAAGCTGCGCTCGGGGATGGAGTTTGTCGGCCTGACGGCGAAGCAACAGGCCGCGATTCGCAATTGGGCGTTAGACGCAAGAGCGGAACCCGAAATGGGAGTAACCCCGAGGTCTGCGGCCCAAGGTGCAAAAGCTGCGAAGAGTGCAGGATGGCGCGGAGGTGGAGTGCGGCCTCCGGTTCGCGGGCGGCGTGAAATGTGGGCCATCGCGCTGGTGGTTGTGGCAATTCTACTGGCAATTTTTTTCTGGAGCTGGAATCGCGGTTGGGACGAGCTGGAGTCCGATCTGGAGACGAATGAAAAGACAATCGACGCAGTGGATCCGCAGGTGCACGTTCCAGCCGACGAGATGGAGAAGCTGGTGACTCACCGCGTGGATCCTGATTATCCCGCCGCGGCGCGTCCGGAGAGGCTGCGGGGAGTGATCGTGCTGGACGTAGTCGTGGGACGCGACGGTTCAGTAGTAGACGTACACGCTCTCAATGGTCCCGAAGTTCTGGCGCAGGCGGCTATCTCCGCGCTGCGCTGGTGGCGCTTCGAACCTTATCGCGTTGACGGTCAGCCGGCGGTGGTAGAGACGACCGTCGCGGTGGAGTTCAAGCCCTAAGACTGGCTCCCGCTCTCTCATGATCCCGGCCTCCGGCCTCAGCTTCGGCTATTTCATGCATCGAGCTCCAGGTTCCACGCGAAAAAAAAGCCTTGCGGATGTCCGCTGGCCCAAAGCGGTAGGTGAAGCCGCAGCTCAAACGCGGCGTTTGCGCAGAGCGCTGAGAACGATAATGCCGCTGACGGCAAAGGATACGACGGCGGCCAGCGCGGCGATCAGCATCACCGTTGCGTCCAGGTGAAGGACGTCGGCGAAGACAGCTGTGACCGCGAAGACGACCCCGAGAAGGTTGGTCCAAAGTGAGCCGCGAGCTGATGAAGATCGAGCCGCCGAAGAAGGAAGATGCGGGCGCAAACGAATCTGCAACAACAACGCGGCCAGGCCAATGGCCGCGACCACGACCAGCGCCACCGGGCTCAAAAACGCCCGGCGGCTGGTATACAGAACCACCAAGGCAAGGGCGGCCAGCAGCAGGCCGGCGGCGATAATGGTCGCGCTGCTGCGGGGTTGAGGGTCGGGGTTAGGTGTGGAGGAGTCTACTGGCACAAGATCCCGTAAGAGATTTATACAGGTGGAATAGAAGGTTTTCCAAGTGCTGATGTCGCGGCGGGAGTCGAATCTTTCGACGGGTGGCTTCGGCCAATGCCGGCAAGCCATTCGGCCGGCAGCGGATCGCCATTCTTCACTGCGTAGAGGACAAGCTCGACCCTGGATGAGACGCCCAGCTTGTCGAAGATGCGGAACAGATACTTCTTAACGGTGTGCTCGCTCAAGTCCAGTTCGCCAGCAATATCGCGATTGCTCATGCCTTCGGCCACGAGGGCGACGACCTGCTCCTCGCGTGGAGTCAAAATCTGCTCTCCGCGCGAGTTGAGTACCCGCAACGAAGGTACTTCGGAAACCAGGGCGAGCAGGAAATTTAATTGCTCGGTATTGGCCCAGATCTGACCGTCCGCGATCCGCTGGATGCATCTGCAGAGTAGGCGAAAATGTGTGTCCGAAATGCAGAAAATCCCGCGCGCTCCGGAGCGAAACGCGCTTACCACCAGTTCGCGGTCGTAGGACTCCACTAACAGAATTTTGGCGATGGCGGGATAGGAAAGGTGAACGCGGCGCAACGCCGCCATCTGCGCCGCGACGTCGATGGAATGATTCACTGAAATCACAACCACTTTGGCGGGAGCACGAGCAACAGCATGAAGAATCGATGCGATGTCGATGGCACAGTTGGAAATGTGGAATTCGGAGCGCCGCCGCAAAGCATTGGTGAGCAACTGAGCCTGCATCCGATTGGAGTCTGCAATCAGCACGCTGATCACGTGTGAATCAGCGGCCCGAGGCGGACTCATGAACAGGACTCCAAAGGAATCGGATTTCGGTAATGCGATCTTACGGGCAGACCGTACAGTACTCAAGGAATCACGTCACACAATTCAGATCGAATTTTCAAATCGGGAAAGTGAGTTGCTGGGCTGTGGAAAACCCTAAAGGACGCGGCTAGAAGATGCGGGAATGTGCAGAACGTACAAAAGGAATGTGGCGGCAGCTGAGCTTGCCGGGCCTGTTTAGGTCTCCCACACGATCGATGAGTGTGATTCGACAAACATGCAAGTCTACTTTCGTAGAGTAGTCCACGGAGGACATACTTACGACTCTGAGCGAAGAGACTCCGAGGGAAAAAGCCTTGCGCACCGTGTGTTCTGAGCGGGTCAACCCAAATCCGCCATGACCACGTTGGTGGACAGTACTTTCTATGTCTTGCCGCGGAATCCGCGTGGAGATACTTTGCACGAAGAGAGCTGCGGAGATTGAGCTCTCAGAATCAAGGAAAGCAAGAGGAAGGCAGAGCCCATCACAACCATGAAATATTTCATAAAGCACCTTGTTGGCTGGACAAGTGTCGCAGTGATGAGCCTTTTTATATTTCAGCTTTGCGTGGCCGCATTCGCCCAGGAAGAAAATAACAAGCAGGACCTGGGAGTAACCAGACAACCTTCTCAATCCAGCTCAACCGGGGCTGGGGTGAGGAGCATAGGAATGACGGGTGCAAAAACCGGGGAGGCGGACGGCCTGGGAAACCTTCAGCTCAAGCTCGGAGGAAATCGCCGTCCGCTGTACCGGCTCAACCGCAGCGACGTGGTGGCATTAAGTTTCACGCTCGCTCCGGAGTTCGACCAGACTCTCACGATCCAACCTGATGGATATATCGCCCTGAAGGACGCGCCGGCAGTGTTGGCTCAGGGCCTCACGCTGGAGGAATTCCGTGCGGCCGTACAGCAGGCATACACGGGATATCTTCACGACCCGCAGGTCGCGGTGGCGCTGAAAGACTTTCAGCGTCCTTACTTTATAGCGGGGGGAGAGGTGGGAAGACCCGGCAAGTACGAGTTGCGCGACGACACCACCATCATGGAAGCGGTAGAGATCGCTGGTGGGTTTACCCACGTGGCAAAGCATTCGCAGGTGCTTCTATTTCGGCGTGTGAACAACGATCTGGTCGAGGCGCGCGTTTTCAATCTGAAAAGGATGTTGAAGGAGAAAAATCTGGGCGAGGCCTCCGAGCTGCGCCCGGGGGATTTAGTGTTTGTTCCCCAGAACGCCATTTCGAAGATCGAGCCGTTTCTCAGCAAACCTTCATTCGGTATGTACATGAGCTCCACCCAATTTTAGCTGTCGAAGCAGGCCTATCCGCATGGCGTACGAAGACTCAATGCGCAGAACAGAAGATCCGGTGTCGCCGACGATGCGGGAGCTGGCAATGGTTCTGTTCCGGCAGGGGAAGGTTTTTGTCGGTGTGTCGAGCGTGCTCTTCATCTTAGCCGTAACGTATGCCTTTGCGGGCGCTACCTATCGTGCGCACCTGCGTCTGTTGGTCCGTCGAGGACGGGCGGACCCTCCGGTAACAGCACAGCCCAATGCTCCTCCGGATTTCTCCCGAGTGGAAGTGACCGAAGAGGAGCTTAACTCAGAAGTAGAGCTGCTGAAGGATAACGACGTCCTCCGCCGCGTGGTACGGGCCAACGATCTGGCTGCACACGACTGGTTGCGATGGATGCGGCCGCACGAAGAGCAGTCAGCCCGCGAAGAGCGAGCGGCCAGGAAACTTTGCAACCGGCTGGACGTAGCACCGATCAAGAAAACCAATCTGATCGAGATAAGTTATGACGCTTCAGATCCGGAATCGGCGGCCCAGGTGCTGAAATCGCTGTCCAGCATATACCTCGAAAAGCACATGGAAGTCCATCGGCCCAGAGGACAACTGCATTTTTTCGATCAGCAGACTGGAGAGTCACGGAGGCAACTGGAAGAGGCTAAGGGAACTCTGTTGAACTTCACAAACAGTCACGGCGTGGTGATGGCGGGACAGCAACGCGATCTGGTGTTGCAACGACTCAATGAAGTGGAGGCAAGTTATCGGCAGACCCAGGTGGAAATATCGGAGACGGAGCGTCGAGTTCACGAACTCGAGGCCCAGCTGGCGAAGTTGCCGGAACGGACTACAACCCAGGTTCGCACTGCAGACAATCCTGAACTGCTGCGGACATTGAAGGCAGACCTTCTGGATCTCGAGTTGAAGAGAACTCAGTTACTAACCAAATTTGAACCGAACCATCGACTTGTGCAAGAGGTCGAGGAGCAAATCCTCCAGGCCAAGGCGGCAATCGAGACCGAAAAGTTGAACCCCGTACGCGACGAAACCACGGACAAAGATGCGAACTACGAATGGGCCAACGCCGAACTGCAGAAAGCACTAGTCACGAAGAAGGGTTTGGAAGCGCGAGAAGCAACTATTGCTGCCCAGTTGGCAAGGTATCGCGCCATAGCTCATCAACTTGGTGACGAGGCGGTTGTGCAGGATGATCTAACCAGCAGCGAAAAGGCAGCGCAGGAGAACTATCTTCTTTACGTAAAGAAACGGGAGGAAGCGCGAATGGGCGATGCACTGGACGAGGACGGCATCGTCAACGTAGCGATCGCTGAGCAACCCGTTGTTCCGGCCTTGCCGATATGGCCAGCCGGAGTGGTGGTGCTCGTGGGTTTTGTCGGGGCGCTGACTTCAGGAACCGGCGCGGCGTTCACTGCGGACTACCTTGACCCTGCGCTTCGCACGCCTGAAGAGGTTTTTGAATGTTTGGAAATTCCGGTACTAGCTTCGTTGCCGGAAGGTGAGATCCGGCGGCGATCCGCTTAGACGAGCAAGGAGCAAAAATGAGCGCAAATGCGGAAATGCTTGGAGGGCCCGAGTTGATTGGGACACTGGCGCAGGACAAAGTGCCACCGCAGGCTGCAATCCTTCCCGTAGCAAGAGATTGGAATCCGGACGATTTCGCGCGTGAACAAATCATCAGCTTGGTACGGAGGATCTTCTTTGCGAACGGCGCGCGACCCGTGAAGCAGGTTGTTTTCAGCGCGGCTGGGACGCATCAAGACGTAGCCGATCTCTGCCATCGCGTGGGACAAGCGCTGGCTCTGGAGACAACTGCCGATGTTGCCATTGTGGGCAGCAAAGCAGGAGAAAGAGAAATGACGCGAATTCCTCGCATAGTAAGCGCCTCGATCAAATCCTGGTCGACCCAAACAGCGACCAACTTGTGGCATGTGCCGCAGTTCGAGGTACGCTCATCGGGCGAGGGATCGCGCACGGGACGGTACTGGCTCTCTTGCCTCGCGGAACTGCGAAACGAGTTCGAATATGCGGTAATTCAAGGACCCGCAGCAGGGTTATCGAGCGAGGCCGCCTTGCTGGGAGAGCTGGCGGACGGAATCGTTCTGGTGCTCGGGGCCAATAGTACGCGGAAGGCGACCGCTCGCAAGATCAAGAACACGCTGGAAACCATGCGGTCGCGAATCCTGGGAACAGTGCTGAGCGAACGCGCCTTTCCCATCCCTGAGTGGATTTATCGGCGACTGTAGCTTGCTTGGGCAAGTCTTGCTGTAAGAACCGAAACGCTGTGCAAAAGAAGACGAGAACAGCGATGGGGCTCAATGAGCGATAGCTATGGGCTCCCGCCGACGGGCGTCGCCAATTGCACACCGGCAATCCAGCCGCAACCGCGAGCAGAAACCGGTCTGCTGCGGTGGTTTGCGGTACAGACACGATACCGGTTTGAAAAGACAGTCGTCGCACAGCTTAGCCACAAAGGCTGCGAAGTTTACCTACCATTGCTGACCGAAAATCACAAGTGGAGCGACCGGCAGAAGGTAATAACTGCTCCTCTGTTTCCGGGATACGCGTTCGTGCATATCGACCAATCCCACGAGTCGCGGCAATCCGTTTTACAAACTGTAGGGCTGATCGGCTTCGTTAGTTTCCGAGGCATCGTACTGCCGGTACCATCGAAACAAATTGAAGATCTCCAATCACTGCTCCAACACCGGGGACTATTTTCCCTTCATCCATTTTTGTGCGTCGGACGGCGCGTTCGTATTCGGGGTGGTTGCCTGCATGGACTAGAAGGAGTGCTGTTGCAACATGAAAAAGGAAAGCTGTGGGTTTCCATTGAGTCCATCCAGCGTTCGCTGGCGATTGAGATCCAAGGCTACGAACTGGAATTGCTCTGAAATGTCTTCTCCCTCTTTACATCCCAGACCAAAACCCAAGGGAACCGAGTGGGCCGCTCGGTTAATTCCAGGGACAGCTGCGCGCTGGAACAAGAGAAGGCCGAAGCCAGGTCCGATGAGAGAGTCTGCTTCCTGGCGGTCAATGGAGGCTATTAGGGTCAACCAGGTCGTACGAAAGCTCGGCTATTTTTTAAGGGCATGGCGGGGTTTCAAGAACAGTAACAACGGCAAGAATTGGATACGTTCGGCGCCAGCCTGTGTCGCGGGTATGTCGCTTTTTGGAAGACTGTGGGATCGCCCAAGAGTCAACGCGGCGGCTGGGCGGCTTGGTATGTACTCCTCCCGCGGCATGCGAAATGTCCTAGTCGTGGGCGCTGGAGGACCCGGACGGCAAATAGCAAAATACATGGAAACTCATCCGGAGGCAGAACGCAAGTTTTGCGGTTTCGTGGACGATCGCAAACCGTTAGGAAAGGGGGTCATTGGGCGTCCCTGCAACCTGGCAGAGCTGGCGCGAGCGGGATTTGTAGACGAAATAATTCTGGCCGCGCCGCACGCTCGCGAACTCACATTGCGCGTCCTGCACACCGCCCAGCAATTACGCCTGGATGTGAAACTTGCGCCCGATCTATTTGGTTGTGAGCCTACGCGGGAAACAGAGCGAATCGGGGGTATTCCCCTTATTTCCTTGCACGAGGAGCATTTACCGGTTGTGGGGCTGTTATTGAAACGGGCGCTTGACTGGGCAGGAGCGGGAGCAGCGTTGATCCTGATGGCCCCAGCCTTGGCCCTGCTTTCGTTTCTCATCAAACTGGATTCGCCTGGGCCTGTGCTCTACGCAGCGCCTCGGGCAGGGCGAAAGGGTAAGCCATTTCTCTGTTACAAATTCCGCACCATGGTAAGAGATGCGGAAGTTTTGAAAGGTCCCCTGCGAGAGCGGAATGAGAGGCTAGGTCCTGTCTTCAAAATCAAAGATGACCCGAGAATCACACGGGTGGGGCGATTCCTGCGCCGTTACAGTCTGGATGAGCTCCCCCAGCTATGGAATGTGCTGAGGGGTGAGATGAGCCTGGTAGGGCCGCGGCCGCATCCTCTGGATGATTTCTCCGGCTACGCGATTGAGCACCTACCACGGCTGGACGTAACTCCGGGGATGACCGGACTCTGGCAAGTGTCGGCGCGGGAAAACCCGTCCTTTCAAGCCGGACTCCATCTCGATCTTGAATATATTCAGCGCTGGACCCTGGCGATGGATCTGAGAATTCTGCTGAAGACGGCTGGCGCAGTACTGCGGGGGAGCGGACAGTAATGTCGCGGATTGAAGCCAGACCTGCATCACGGTGGACGCGCGAGGTAATGGGGCGAGCTATTCGGGTTGGGCTGCGCCCCCTCCACATGCCGATGGTAGCGCCGACTGCCTTGTTTCTCGGGGCGCTTACAGCCATGCTTCTTCGCCATCCAGATGTTCCTTTTTACGAGATCGATCGCGTCGCCTTCATATTGTTGGTCCTCGGAGTCGCGGGACGGGCGGTCATCACACGGCAGCGCTTGGTGGTATTGGAACCAGCGACGTGGCCAATGCTGGGACTAACATTCCTGGCGCTAGCGAGTGTAATCGGGGAGCCCTTCAACAACCAGACCTGGTGTCTGCTCGCGGCAAAATTTATTGTGCCATTCGCGCTGTTCCACTTGGCTGTGCTGGTATTTCGGGACGAAAGACATCTGCGGCAATTCGAGCTGTTCGCTTTGATAGTGCTTGGCTATCTTTGCTTTACATCGATTGCCTTTTTTGTGGGTGCAAACTTTCTGATTTTTCCCCGCTTCATTCTGGATGCAAGCCTTGGCTACCACGCCGACCGCGCGCGAGGACCGCTTTTGCAGGCGGTTGCAAATGGCGTTTCGTTGAACCTGCTGGGTGTTCTGGCATTGCACGCCACCCTGCGAGGAAGGATACGCGGAGTACGAGCTTGCGTTTTGCTGGCTTCCTTACCGGTCGCCATCCTGGCAACCATGACACGCGCCGTCTGGTTTTCTTTTGTTGCCAGTGTGGGAGTGTTAATTCTTCGCTCGAACAATCGAAGGTTGCGGAACCTCGCTATCGCTGTAACGGCCGTGGGCGCGTTGGGATTACTGGTCGCGCTGAATGTTGACCATCAGCGCCGCGTGCTCACGGACCGGCTGCAGGAATCTGGTCCCGTCGACTTCCGCCAGGCGGTTTACGCGGGCTGTTGGCAAATGTTTGTCGAGAAACCATTCACGGGGTGGGGTGTGAATCAAATGCCGGAGGAGTTGGCCCGGCACGTCAGCGGTTACAAAGAAAGAGAACTCTTTCCGCACAACACTTATTTGGAGTTGCTTGTGGAGCACGGTATCGTCGGCCTGGCACTTTATGTCTGGCTTATGTGGGAACTTCTGCTACTGGGGCGAGGGCTGGTGCCGCGCGGCGAACGCAACGGCCTGCTCAACCGGCAGTTCCATGCCTTGTGGCCAATACTGCTCGGCGTCTATTTGCTGAATGCTGCTCTGGTCGTGATGAACTATCAGTTCGTGAACGGACTTCTGTTCACAATGGCGGGAATGCTCGCGGCGCAGAAGACGCGCGCTGCGAATGAGTCGGAACGCGAAGCAAGCAGATCTTTCCCGGTGGTTCTCGCCTCGGCAACATAAATTCCCCATCCACTCGAACTCTGCATCTCCACCATCCTCGTGTTTACGGTCGCCTATATCGCCAATCGATTCCCTGCAGCCGTGGAACCGTACGTGGGCCAGGAGATCCAAGAGCTTCGGCGCCGGGGAGTTCGCGTGATTCCGTGCACTGTTCGACGGCCCGATGCGAATCCGAATGCGTCGAATGGCGTTAGTTATGAGGGTGACACTCTGTGCCTGCGCGAGATTCGCGTCCTGACTTTTTTACGAGCGCTTGCGTTAGCAGTACGGCATTGGCGACGGATCGCCCGCTTGCTGAGGCGGGTGCTTCTGGAGGGTAAAGAATCGCCTGAGCGCCGGCTGAAAGCGCTCATCCATACCTGTTTAGGGGCGTACTATGCGACGCAACTCGAAGAACGAGGGGTCGATCATATCCACGCGCATCACGGCTACTTCGGCTCGTGGATCGGGATGGTGGCGGCCGCGCTGTTGGACGTGAGTTACAGCCTGACGCTACACGGGTCCGACCTGCTGCTGAACGGCGCTTATCTGGACGCAAAGCTAATTCGTTGTCGTTTTTGTGCCACGATCTCCGAATACAACCGCCGCTATATTTTCAATCACTTTGCGGCGGTTGATATGGAGAAAGTCTGTGTCTTGCGGCTCGGAGTCGATGTAGTGGAGCGCTCAGAATGGCGTCGGAGGGTGGCTCGTGGTTCGGGCTGCACACTTACACTGTTGGCCGTCGGGCGTCTGCATGCCGTGAAGGATCATGCATTTCTGGTTCGTGCCTGCGCTCAACTTCGCGACCGCGGCCTCAACTTCGACTGCGTAATAGCAGGGGAGGGGCCGGAGCGGCAACATCTGGAATCACTGATCCGGGAACATCGGTTGCAAGACCGGCTCACGCTGCTCGGCCATATCGCTCAGCCAATGATGGACTCACTCTACCGTCCCGCGGACGTGGTCGTGCTCACCAGCCGCAGCGAAGGAATTCCGTTGGTGCTCATGGAGGCGATGGTGCGAAGCAGAATCGTACTCGCGCCGGCGATCACAGGGATCCCAGAGATCGTAATCCCCGGCAAGACAGGTTTCCTCTACATGCCCGGAGTGCTCAAGGATTTTGTCGAGAAGATTTTCTTCCTTCAGAAACTGATGAGGGGGGAGGACTGTTCCTCCGTGAGCCCTTTGGATTGGATCCGGCATGCAGCGAGGGTACAAGTGCTTCACAATTTTAATCGCACCAAGAATCTTGCTCGATTTGGCGACCGATTTCTGCAGCTAAACACGAATTCCCGCGACTCGTAATCCACTCGTCAGTTACCCCCCGATTCCGTACTTCAAGATTGGAGCCCCTCCATGAGGATTTTGTATTGCAACAAATATAACCATCCCTTCAGCGGAACAGAGGTCTACCTGTTCGAAGCCATGGAACTCATGCGTTCCAAGGGACATGAGGTCGCGTTGTTTTCCATGGCCGACGCGCGGGGCCAGAGCACTCCATACGACCACAATCTCATGCCGCCCACCGATTTCAAGCGGCCAGCCGGATGGTTTCACAAATCGCAGTTGGCAGCACATGCGATTTATTCAAGCGAAGCACGCCGAAGGATGCGGGCGATGATCGACGAATTCCAGCCGGACGTAGCCCACGTCCGCAATATCTATCACCACCTGTCACCGTCAATTTTGTGGGAGTTGAAGGCAAAAAAGGTTCCGGTTGTCTACCATTTGAATGACTTCAAGGTCCTGTGTCCCAGCTATAACCTGGTGTTGCGCGGGGAAGCCTGCGAAGCCTGCAAGGGCGGGAAATTCTGGCATGCATTAGAGAAGAAGTGCTACCCAGGGTGGGGAGCGCGGATGACCCTGGTGGCGGAGGCTTATATCCACAAATGGGTGGGCACATATCAGAAATGCGTGGATTGCTTTTTGGCACCCAGCCAATTTGTGCGAGACAAGTTTGTCGAGCACGGGTGGGATCCGACAAAGTTCGAAGTGCTGCCGCACTTCCAACTAGTCGCGGCGGTTGACGAGCGAACTACACAGAACGCTCCCCTGCTTTATTTCGGACGCTTGTCGCCGGAAAAAGGAGTCGCCGATTTGCTGCATGCCATGAAACGACTGCCAAATCTTCGTCTGATCGTGGCAGGAGACGGCCCCGAGCGCGGCAGGTTGCAGCAACTTGCTTCCGACCTGGGGTTAGCCAACGTCGAGTTTGTAGGACACATAGCGGGAGGGGAACTCGATCGCATAATTGCGAACTCGTGCTTCACTGTACTGCCGTCGCATGCCTATGAAACTCTAGGCAAGACGATTCTCGAGTCGTATGCCAGAGGGCGTGCCGTGCTTGCGACTGACTTGGGATCGCGGCGGGAACTTGTGCAGGCGGGCAAGACGGGGCTTTTATACAAAACGGGAGATGTGAATGAGTTGGTTTCAGCAATTCAGTTTCTCAGTGCACAACCGGAACTAGCGGACAAGATGGGGCGCGCTGGACATGATCACGTGCTGCGGCGATACACGCCAGAGGTGCACTACGCAGTATTGTCCAGTCTTTATAGCCGCCTGGTTGACGGAAAGAGGCAAGCGTCAATTCCGTCAAATGCTGGAAAGATTCTAAGACCCCTCATCGCATCAAACACGGCGTCATCTGGACTCAGACGAGTTGACCGAGGTAGCTTCATTCCGTTGCACCATCTTGCTCTGGCCCCTGTCTCGCGGGACTCGGTCAACCTTCCTGCAGCCATGCGTCCGAAGCGGATGCTCCGGGTCGCATTTATTGGCGGACGAGGGGTAGTGTCGAAATACAGCGGGATTGAGACTTATTACGAAGAGGTTGGACAGCGGCTGGCTGGCCTGGGACATCAGGTCACCGCGTACTGCCGGACTTACTTTACTCCGCCGGGGAAAGAACACAATGGCATGCAAACGGTACGGCTGCCGACAATCCGCTCAAAACATATGGAGACCGTGCTTCATACGTTTCTAAGCACGCTCCATGTTCTTGTGGGTCCCTGCGATATCGTTCACTATCACGCACTCGGGCCGGCGCTGTTTTCATTCATTCCGCGACTCGCAGGAAAGAAAACCGTAGTTACCGTGCAAGGACTGGATTGGCAGCGCAAGAAATGGGGTCGCGCAGCGTCGATTGTTCTGCGTCTTGGAGAGCGCGCGGCAGTTAGCCTGCCAAGCCACACGATGGTAGTTTCCCGGCAGTTGCAGAAGCATTACACAGCGGGCTACGCGGCGGAAACCTCTTACGTGCCAAACGGCGGCGTGCTGCGCGAGTGGAGCGTGCCCAAGAAGATCTTGGAATGGGATATCGAACCGGGAAGATATATTCTGTTTCTTGGACGATTTTCTCCTGAAAAGGGTTGCCACGTGCTGGTCGAGGCTTTTGAGAAGTTGGACACGGATGTAAAGCTAGTGATGGCTGGAGCCGCGAGTTATTGCGATGATTACTCGCGGGGGCTTCTGGCTCACGCAAGTAAGCAGATCAAAGTACTGGACTGGGTCTCGGGCGACGTTCTCGACGAACTGCTGACCAATGCAATGATTTTTGTGTTGCCGTCCGATTTGGAGGGATTATCCCTGGCGCTGCTCGATGCGATGGGCGCTGGGCTTTGCGTCCTCGGCAGTGATGTCGCGGAAAACCGCGAGGCCATCGACGATGCGGGATTCACGTTCCGGCGCGGCGATGTTGCAGACTTGGCAGACCGCCTGCGGTTCTTGATTGCGAACCCGGCGGTGCGTGAGGCCGCAGGCCAGGCCGCGAAACGCCGCGTTCGGGAATATTATCAGTGGCCAGAGATCGCCGCAGAGATCGAGCGCGTGTATTACAAAATGATGGGCTGGGAATTGGCCGCGATGCCGCCCAGGAAGGCAGCGGGAAAAGTGGCGAAGCCGATTCCGTCGATGCAGCGGAGGGCAGGATAAAACGGCAGACATATTGTTCAAAACGAAATGTTAACAAGCCGAGACAAACCGAATGTTTCGCCCAGAGGACGGAGTGACTTCCGTCCTTTTTGTTTACAATTGAGGTTCGTTTCCAAAGAGCTGTGCGGGGCGCTTCAATTGGACCGTACAATTCGACGCAATTCTCATTCATGGAAAATACAATACTCGTCACCGGTGGAGCAGGTTTTATCGGATCGAACTTCATCCTGCAGCAACTGGGGCGAGATTCAGCTTCCCTGGTTAATCTGGATAAACTCACCTACGCAGGAAATCTTCACAATCTGAAAGCGATTGCCAACAACCGGCGCTACGAGTTTGCCCATGGCGATATTGCAGACCGCGCCCTGGTCGGAAGCCTGCTGCAACGGCACAAGCCGAGGGCCATCGTGCATTTCGCGGCTGAGAGCCATGTTGATCGATCGATTCGGGGACCTGAGGATTTCATCCGAACGAATGTGGATGGGACTTTCGCTTTGCTGGAAGAGGTTCGGGCATACTGGACAAACCTGACTGTACAAGAGCGAGCAGACTTCCGTTTTCTACACGTGTCCACGGATGAGGTATACGGCTCTTTGGGACCGGAGGATCCAGCTTTTTCCGAAACCACTGCTTATGCGCCGAATAGTCCGTACGCGGCTTCGAAGGCAGCGTCTGACCATCTTGTTCGGGCCTACCATCACACCTATGGACTCCCTTTGATCACCACAAATTGCTCGAATAACTACGGACGATTCCAGTTTCCTGAAAAATTGATACCGCTGGTGATCCTGAACGCGCGCGATGGCAAGCCGCTCCCGGTATACGGCGACGGTCAGAACGTTCGCGACTGGCTCTATGTGGAGGATCACTGCACAGCGATCGCATCGGTACTCGGGCAAGGCAGAATCGGACAGACCTATAACATCGGCGGCTGGAACGAGAAACGCAATCTCGAAATCGTTGAAACGGTCTGCGACATTGTGGATGAGATTGCGGGACGTAAAGGATCCCCTCGGCGAAGCCTGATTACATTCGTGAAGGACCGTCCCGGACATGACCGGCGGTACGCCATGGACGCAACTAAGATTATGCGCGAACTAGGCTGGCGTCCCGTGGAAACGTTTGAGAGTGGGATTCGGAAGACGGTGCAATGGTACCTGGAGAACGAAGATTGGGTCCGGGATGTTACCAGCGGTAGCTATCGCCAGTGGATCGAAACACACTACACTTCCTAAATTGCAGCCGCATCCGAACGGAAGACTCTTTTGATGACGCACGACTCGAAGAATACAGCCTATAAAGGAATCATTCTGGCAGGTGGATCGGGAACTCGTTTGTATCCAGTGACCCACGCCATGGGAAAGAGCCTGCTTCCGGTTTACAACAAGCCCATGATTTATTACCCGCTGTGTACGCTGATGCTGGCGGGAATTCGCGACATCCTTCTTATCACCACTCCTGACGATGTGCATGCCTTCGAAGCGCTGCTTGGGGACGGACGCCAATTCGGAATCCAAATGCAATACAAAGTGCAGCCCAAGCCGGAAGGAATCGCCCAGGCCTTTCTGGTGGGGGAGGCGTTTCTTGGCAAGAGCCCTTGTGCGCTAGTGCTGGGTGACAACATTTTTTATGGACACGATCTAGCCAAGGACTTGCGCGCAGCCTCGACTAAGCTTTCAGGTGCTCGCGTTTTCGCTTATCCCGTTCACGATCCGGAGCGCTATGGAGTTGTGGAATTCGATGCCGCGGGGCGAGCCCTCAGCATCGAGGAAAAACCCGAGCGACCGAAATCGCGGTACGCCGTGACTGGGCTTTATTTTTACGACGATCAAGTGGTGAAAATCGCGAAGTCACTAAAGCCCAGCGATCGAGGCGAGCTGGAAATAACGGATGTCAACAAGGCATATCTGGAACGCGGCCAACTCGAAGTCATGGTCATGGGACGAGGGATGGCCTGGCTTGACACGGGCACGCATGAGTCGTTGATGGAGGCGTCGCTCTACATTCAAGCCATCGAGAAAAGACAAGGCCTCATGGTGGCGTGTCCCGAGGAGATTGCTTTTCGGTCCGGTTACATTCAGGCCGGCCAAATTGAGAAAATTGGGAATTCCATGAAAAATAATAGTTACGGGGCTTACTTGTTACAGCTCTTACGAGAGAAGGTATTCTGATGAATGCAGTTTCCGCAACTCACTCTGCGATGAGCGCACTGAAGAAAATACCGACCTCGTTGCCAGGGGTGTTCGTCCTCGAACCGCGGGTATTTGGAGATGAGCGCGGATTTTTCTTCGAGAGCTATAACCAGCGGAGCATGGCGGAAGCTGGAATTACCGAGACATTCGTGCAGGATAATCATTCTTGTTCTTCCCGCAATGTTCTGCGGGGGTTGCACTATCAGGTAAAGCATCCGCAGGGAAAACTTGTGCGCGTCGTTGAAGGGGAGATCATCGACGTTGCGGTCGACTTGCGCCGAAGTTCTGCAACCTTTGGCCGGTGGGAAGCGGTCGGATTATCGGGCGAAAATAAGCGCATGCTATGGATCCCCGCGGGCCTGGCACATGGATTTCGCGTGGTCTCGGAGAAGGCTCACGTGCTTTACAAGGCCACCGGCTACTACGCCCCGGAGCACGAACGAACCCTCGCCTGGAACGATCCCTACCTCAAGATCGCGTGGGAACTGGACGGGGAACCGATCGTGTCGGCAAAAGACCAGCGCGGCGTAGAGTTCCAAAACGCCGAGAGTTTCGACTAAATTCCGATGCGAGTTACAATTTTTGGCGCTTCCGGCTTACTCGGTAAGGCGCTCATGCGGGAGTGGAGCGCGGATGCAGTTACCGGACTCACCTCGCGGGATGCAGACATCCGCGACGCGAAGCGCGTGGAGCAGGTCGTGCAGGATACGCGTCCAGACTGGATCGTACTATCCGCGGCCTACACCGATGTAGATGGCTGCGAAAGCAAAACAGAGCTGGCTTTCTCCGTGAACCGCGACGGAGCGGTGAACGTCGCGAGTGCAGCAAAGAGGTTTGGAGCACGACTTGCCTTTCTCAGTTCTGATTACGTCTTCGATGGAAAAAAGACAACCCCTTACGAGATAGACGACGTTCGAAATCCACAAAGCGTATACGGACGCACGAAGGCCGAAGCGGAGATCAAACTCCTCGATTTAATGCCGGATAGTTGCATCGCCAGAACGTCTTGGCTGTTTGGTGCCGACGGAAAATGTTTTCCAGATACGATCTTAAAACTGGCGGCCAGCCGGCCGGCGCTCGATGTCGTCGACGATCAGCGCGGCTCTCCGACGTATACGACAGATATTGCACGGGCGATCATTCAACTGTGCCGAAAGAACGCGAGTGGAATTATTCACCTGACCAACGTCGGCGATTGCACTTGGTTTGAGTTCGCGCAGGAGATCGTTCGGAATGCCGGGCTTTCTACTGCGGTGCGACCGGTCAGCAGCGAACAGATGGCGCGCCCTGCACCTCGACCCGCGTATTCTGTTTTGTCCGCGGTTAGTTTGCGGGCGCTCGGGATTGAAATTCCTTCCTGGCCCGATGCGCTGCGGCGTTATATCAAAGAGCGACCGCTGATTAGCTAGCGCCGATTGCCTCCCTTCCCGCCGCCCTGCTACGATTGCCGGGACTTGCCGCGGATTTCATGAAACTAATCCAGAATTACATCGATGGTCGCTTCGTGTCCGGGAGTCGCGAATTCGCTGACCTGAATCCGGCGGATGGATCTGTGATTGCGCAAGTCAGCGAAGCCGGCAAGCCGCAAGTGGACGAAGCGGTGCATGCGGCCCGTTGTGCGCTGCGCGGAGAATGGAGTCAGCTTGGAGTTCGCGAGCGCGCGGCCCGATTGCATCGTGTCGCAGATGCGATTGAAAAGAGATTCGATTGCTTCGTACAAGCCGAAGTAGCAGACACAGGCAAACCGGTGTCACTCGCGTCAAAGCTTGATGTGCCCCGGGCCGCGGCTAACTTTCGCGTTTTCGCCGATCTGATGAAAGTGTCCGGGCTGGAGTCGTTCCAGACGGAGACTCCCGATGGCACAAATGCTCTGAACTATGCGGTTCGCAAGCCTCTGGGAATTGTCGGGGTGATTACGCCGTGGAATCTTCCGTTACTGTTGCTCACCTGGAAAGTTGCGCCAGCGTTGGCTTGTGGAAACGCGGTCGTCGTTAAACCTTCGGAAGAAACTCCGGCTACAGCAACGCTGCTTGCGGAGGCAATGCAGGACGCGGGAATCGCAAAAGGAGTCTACAACGTCGTGCATGGTTTCGGGCCGGGGTCTGCAGGGGAATTCTTAACGTCGCATCCTGACGTGGATGCAATCACATTCACTGGCGAATCAAGAACGGGAGCGGCGATCATGAAGACGGTGTCTCCAACGGTAAAGCCGGTTTCGTTTGAGTTGGGCGGGAAGAATGCAGCGATCGTATTCGCAGATTGCAATTTCGACGAGACCGCGAACGGGTTATCCGATGCCGTATTTCTCAACACCGGGCAAGTGTGCCTGTGCGCGGAGCGCGTCTATGTGGAAAGAAAAATCTTCAGCGCATTTGTGGAGGCGCTGAAACACAAAGCGGAAAGCCTGAATCCCGGCTGGCCACAGAATGAGAAGACCGATCTAGGGCCACTGATTTCGGCACAACATCGAGACAAGGTTCTTTCTTACTTCCAGTTGGCACGCGAAGAAGGTGCGACGGTTGTAACCGGCGGAGGGATCCCGCAGTTTGGCGACGATCGTGACCATGGCTTTTATGTACAACCAACCATCTATACTGGGCTGCCGGAATCAGCGCGCTCGGTGAAGGAAGAAATCTTTGGGCCGGTGTGCCACATCGCTCCCTTCGATTCAGAAGAGGAAGCGGTCGCGATGGCGAATGACACCAAGTACGGGCTTGCGGCCTCGATCTGGACGAGCAACTTGAAACGTGGTCATCGTGTAGCGCAGCAAATGAATGTTGGCATCACGTGGGTGAATTGCTGGTTCTTGCGCGATCTGCGAACGCCGTTTGGCGGATCGGGTCTCTCCGGCATCGGCCGCGAAGGTGGAATGCATTCCTTGAATTTCTATTCTGAGCTGAACAATATCTGCATTCGACTGTAGAGATACTCGAAAGAGTGTCGAGAAAGGTATCGAGAAGGGCATCTGGAACGATGAGCGCGACGGAGAGCAAAGTCGTCGAAGGCAAAGCGGCGCCGCGCGGCAAGTATCCGCACCTGAAGCGGGCTGGTGATTTTTTGTTTGTCTCCGGAACCAGCGCGCGCCGCGCCGACAACACGATTGCCGGTGCGGAAGTAGACGTGCTGGGCACGACACGGCTAGACATCCGCGAGCAAACACGCGCGGTGATCGAGAACATCCGCGATATCCTGAAGAGTGCGGGGGCACAACTGCAAGACGTAGTTGAGGTCTCGACTTATCTCGTGAACATGAATGATTTTGCCGGCTACAACGAGGTCTATGGCGAATTCTTCGGATACGATGGTCCGGCCAGGACTACGGTAGCTGTGCACGAGTTGCCGCATCCACATTTGCTGATTGAGATCAAAGCAATCGCGTACAAACCATTGAAATAGGAGCTGCAATGGCGTCCAGCAAGAATCTGAAGGCTTTCAACTTTCAGTCCTGGATTGAGGAGAACAAAGAGAAGCTCAAGCCTCCGGTTGGCAACGCGCAGGTCTGGGAAGACGGCGAGATGATGGTGACCGTTGTGGGTGGGCCGAACCAGCGCCGCGATTATCATGACGATCCGACCGAAGAATTTTTCTATCAGTTGAAGGGGAACATTTCCCTGCGCATCATGGAGACGCCAGGTAAGCCGCCACTGGAAATACCGATCAAGGAAGGCGAAATATTTCTTTTGCCCAAGCACATGCGCCACTCGCCGCAGCGGCCGGCAGACACAATCGGGGTGGTGGTCGAAGTGCCGCGCCCCGAGGGCTCTTTGGACGCTTTCGAATGGTACTGCCCGAACTGCCACCAGTTGATCTATCGCGCCGAGGTGAAGCTGAAGAGCATCGTGAAGGATCTTCCGCCTTTATTTGAACAGTTCTACAACAATGAGAGCCGGCGCAAGTGTAAGCATTGCGGCACGATTCATCCAGGCAAATAGCAGGCAAATAGAGAATGCAAGTCGTCGACATTCATACCCACTTTTTCCCTGAGTCATGGCCCGACCTGGCGGCGCGCCACGGTACGCCGGACTGGCCGTGGATCAAACATACGGACCCGGGGAAAGCAGACATTATGGTGGGAGATCGTTTTTTTCGCCATATTTATTCCGCGTGTTGGGATCCGGAAGTACGACTTCAGGAAATGGATCGTGACGGGATTGATCTGCAGATTATTTCCGCGACTCCGGTGCTGTTCGCATATGAGCGTCCCGTGGAACATGCGCTTGATTGCGCGCGACTATTTAACGATGCCGCTCTTGACCTTTGCAGCCGCGGGAAGGGCAGGTTGAAATCGCTTTGCCAGGTGCCGCTGCAGGATACTGACGCGGCTTGCAAAGAACTTAGCCGCTGCATGCAGGCCGGACATCTGGGCGTGCAAATTGGCAATCACGTGGGAGAAAAAAATCTCGATGATCGGGCAGTGATCACTTTTCTGCATCACTGTGCGGATGTTGGTGCGGCGGTGCTCGTCCATCCCTGGGAAATGTTTGGACGCGAGCGCATGCCGAAATACATGATGCCGTGGACGGTTGGCATGCCCGCAGAGACACAGCTTGCGTTGGTGGCATTGATTTTGAGTGGAGGGTTTGACCGGCTGCCGGACACGCTTCGAATTTGTTTTGCGCACGGCGGTGGGAGTTTTGCCTTTCTGCTCGGACGGTTGGAAAATGCCTGGCATCACCATCCGGTGGCGCGCGGTGAGTGCGAGCATCCACCCAGCCATTATCTCAACCGATTCTTCGTGGACTCTGCGGTCTTTGAGCAGCACACGTTGCAATTTCTGGTGGAAACGATGGGAGCGGATCGCGTAATCTTAGGTTCCGACTATCCTTTTCCTTTGGGGGAAGAGCGAGTAGGTTCTCTTATCCGCCAGAGTAAGTTGCCGCAAGAAACGAAGACGGAGCTTCTGAGCAGGAATGCGGTGAGGTTCCTGGCGTTCGAAGCCGAGTCGAAAACGGGCGAAGATGTAAGAACTTGCGCGGCCGCTGGCTCTTCGCCGACCGAGCCCGAGCCTGGGCAACTTACATATAGCTCGTATTTAAAGGTGCCGGAATTGCTGAAATTGCAGCATCCGCAGTCCTCCCCGCCGCACCATGACGAGTTGCTTTTCATCATCGTTCACCAGACCTACGAATTGTGGTTCAAAGAATTGTTGCACGACCTCGACGCCGTGGTCGCGAATCTGCAAAGGGCTGGGGCTGCTCCGCAGTCACACGACGAGGTTTATGAGGCGGCGAGACTGCTGCGCCGCTGTACCGAAATCACACGAGTGTTGGTGGAACAGTTCACGATTCTGGAAACAATGCTGCCGACGCATTTCCTGGCCTTTCGAGGATTGCTGGAGCCGGCCAGCGGATTTCAGTCAGAGCAGTTTCGCGAGATTGAATTTCTCTGCGGATTGAAGGACGAGAAGATGCTTCGCTATCACCGGCCCACACCTGAAGCTTACGCGAGCCTGAAGCGACGGTTGGAGGAACCCTCGCTCCGGGATGCATTCTTCGGTGCCCTGCAGGCAATGGGCAAGCTATCAACGGCTGGCGAGGGCGCCAGCGATAAGGAGCGATTCGAAGCCCGTGCCCGCGCGGTTCATGCGCTTTACAAGGACGAACCTCATCATCGCGACTGGATTGATGTTTGTGAGCGGCTGACCGAATTTGACGAATTGGTGGTGAGCTGGCGGCTGCGCCACATTCAACTGGTCGAGCGGATCATCGGCATCCGCATGGGCACGGGCGGGAGTACAGGAACTTCTTATTTGAAACTCACACTCGATAAGAAATTCTTCCCCGAGTTGTGGGAGGCGAGAACGCTGCTGACCGAATGAAGGCACGCGAAAACATAACTCTGATTGGCGCTGGACTGAACGGACCTCTCCTGGCGATTCTTCTGATGCAGAGGGGATTCGCGGTCGAACTTTACGAGCGGCGTCCCGACATGCGTCAGGTGAGGATTAGCGCGGGCCGCTCCATCAATCTCGCTCTTTCCACTCGCGGCATTTACGGATTGCAGCGGGCCGGCCTGTGGGAACGAATGCGAAGCATCATCATTCCAATGAAAGGACGGATGATGCATTCCATGGCTGGAGAACTTACTTTTCAACCCTATGGGAAGAACGAAGCCGAGGTCATTAATTCGATTTCACGTGCCGAGCTGAACATTGCGCTGCTGAACGCGGCGGAGGAGCAGGGTGCGACCATTCATTTCAATCAGCGCTGCACGGGATACGATTTGAAGACCGGCGCTATCCGACTGCGCAACGAGGACACCGCTGTGGAAACGACGCGTGAGGTTGGGGTTGTAATCGGCTGCGATGGATCGGCATCGTCGATTCGGAATGAGATGCTGAAGCTGAGCCGTTTCAACTTTTCCCAGCAGTATCTCGACTACGGATATAAGGAATTGACGATTCCTGCCGGTTCTCAGGGAGAGCATCTTCTCGAGACTAACGCGCTGCACATCTGGCCGCGGGGCAACTATATGCTGATTGCCTTGCCTAACATCGATGGCACGTTTGCCTGCATTCTGTTTTTGCCGTTTGAGGGGGTGGACAGCTTCGCGAGCTTAACCACTCACTCGCAAGTGATTGCATTTTTCACTTCCCGCTTTCAGGACGCATTTTCGCTGATGCCACAGCTGGCCGAGAACTACTTCGCAAATCCGACCGGCGCGATGGTTACCATCAAATGCTCGCCCTGGCAGGTGGAAGGAAAAGCTCTTCTTCTTGGGGATGCGGCTCACGCCATTGTTCCATTCTTTGGTCAAGGGTTGAATTGCGGATTCGAAGATTGTACGTCTCTGACGGAGTTGCTCGACCAGCATGGATCAGACTGGTCCCGCGTTTTCGGGGACTTCGAGAACGAGCGCAAACTTAATACCGACGCTATTGCCGACATGGCCGTTGAGAATTTTACGGAGATGCGAGATCTAGTTGCAGATTCGCGTTTTCTGCTTCGAAAGAAAGTGGAGCTCGCCCTCGAAGCAAAATATCCGCAACAATTTGTGCCGAAATATGCCATGGTGACTTTTCATCGAATTCCATACTCGGTGGCCCTCGCTCGCGGAACGGTTCAGGAAAAAATGCTGGCTGAACTCTGCGAACCGATCAGTCGCGCGGAAGATCTCGACTGGAGTAAGGCCGACCAGTTGATTCGCCGAGATCTTACGCCCTTGGAGCTGAGGACTTGACGAATCCTCCCTTGCAATCAGAGTTTCAACCGGACGAAGATTTTGCGATCACGATGGATGAGCGTGATCCGCTGAAAGAATTCCGCAATAATTTTTGGGTTCCGAAGACTGCCGAAGGCGAGGAGTGCATATACCTATGCGGGCACTCGCTTGGGTTACAGCCGAAGACGGCTGCGTCATACGTTGAGCAGGAGCTGAAAGACTGGGCGCAGCTTGGTGTTGAGGGCCACTTTCGGGCGAAGAATCCGTGGGTGCCATACCACAGATTGCTTACGGAACAGACTGCAGAATTAGTGGGAGCGCAGCCGCTTGAAGTTGTAGTAATGAATTCCCTCACCGTCAACCTCCACCTGATGATGGTTTCTTTTTACCGTCCAACTCCCCGGAGGCACAAGATACTTGTGGAGCAAGGAGCTTTTCCTTCCGATCAGTATGCGGTGAAATCGCAGATTCGCTTCCACGGATTTGATCCCGCGAAATCGCTGATCGAGTTGACGCCGCGGGAAGGAGAAGCTTGCCTACGGGATGAGGACATTGAGTCGCTGATTGAGCGCGAAGGCGACGAGATCGCGTTGCTCCTGCTGGCAGGGGTGAATTATTCGACCGGACAAGCGTTTGATATGGCTGGCATCACGCGGGCGGGCCACGCTCACGGCTGCGTGGTTGGTTTCGACCTGGCGCACGCCGCCGGGAATTTGCCATTGAACCTTCACGAATGGGGGCCGGACTTTGCCGTGTGGTGCAGCTACAAATATCTGAATGGCGGTCCGGGATGTATTGCCGGCTGTTTTGTTCACGAACGGCACGAGCGCGCGTGGGATCTCCCTCGCTTTGCGGGCTGGTGGGGGCACGATGAACGAATACGGTTCGAAATGGGGCCAGACTTTCAACCCATGGTTGGCGCAGAGGGCTGGCAATTGAGCAATCCGTCGATTGTCAGTTTGGCGGTGCTGTGGGCATCCATGGAAATCTTCCATGAGGCTGGGATGGAGCGTTTGCGAACCAAGAGCATATCGCTCACCGGTTACCTTGAGTTCTTGCTGAAGTGCAATGCGCCACAGAATTTCCGTATTGTCACGCCTTGTGAACCAGAACGGCGCGGGGCACAGCTCTCTATCCGAATTCCTGCGAAAGGGCGCGCGTTGTGCGAACGGCTGGTTTGTGACGGCGTTATTGGCGACTGGAGGGAGCCTGACATCTTCAGAGTTGCGCCCGTGCCCCTCTACAACTCCTATCATGATGCTTTTAGATTTGTTCAACGATTCGCAGCAGCGATCGGCTAACAATAGCAGCCTTCCTGGCGTTCTTGTTCAATTACTTCCGTAATGCGCCACGCGCTTCAGCGTGAACATACACTCTTACGGTGGGATTAATCTCTCTGCGACAACCCGGCAGATGGACAGGGGTAGTGTGCGCGGTAGTATGCGGGCACCTCCTCGTGTCGCTGCTGGTCCCACGCAGTACCGGACTCACCGCCTTCGGCGACATTACGCAGTGTGTCCTGCTTTTTTGCGGAACGCTCTTCATTCTTTCGAACGTCCGAACGAGCGACAAGAAATCTCAACTCTTTTGGGTTCTGATGGCCGTCGCGAGCAGCATGTGGCTGTGCCCCCAGATTCTATGGACTTACTTTGAGGTTTATCTGCGCCAGGAGGTACCGAACCCGTTTGTCGGAGACGTTGTTCTATTCCTGCACGTTGTACCCATGATGGCGGCCCTGGCTGTGCAGCCGCATATTCACCGGGATGACCACTCTTTGCCACTGGTGTCTCTTGACTTCTTTCTATTGCTTGCGTGGTGGCTTTACCTTTACATGTTTATCGTAATTCCGTGGCAATACGTTTCTCCCAATGAGACAGTGTACGGCCACAGCTTCGACTTGCTTTATGCGTGTGAACAAATCGTTCTTGTTATGTGGGCAGGTTTGGCTTGGAAACGCAGCCAGGGATACTGGCACGTAATCTACGGACGATTTTTCAAAGCAGCATTAATTTACAGCGCTGGTTCCATCCTCGCTGGCGTCGCGATCGATTTTCATAAGTACTATACAGGCAGTTTCTACGATGTTCCGCTGGTGGCAGCAATGGCGTGGTTCGCCGGGGTCGGCTTCCTGGCGCGTGGAACTTCACCTGACCCGCCCGCTAGCGCAACATCCGGTGATAGCCACAGCATGTGGAGAGCGCGGTTGGCCATGATGGCGGTATTCTCCACGCCGCTCATGGTGGCATGGGCGGCGTATGGAGAAGGTCCACCGCGCGTCCGTGCCTACAGGCTGTTGTTGACGGTGTCGGCGATGCTCTTCATGGGCACGCTCGTGCTTCTGAAGCAACATTGGATGGACCGGGAACTGCTGCATCTGCTGCGTCTGTCGCGCCAAAATCTCGATGAGATGCGCCAGCTCAAGGACGAATTGGAAAGCAAGGAGCAATCTTTGCGGTGGCACAGTCTTGAGCTGCAGCGTAAGAATCTTGAACTTCAGGAAATTTCCTTCACCGACTCTTTGACGGGAGTGTGGAACCGCCGCTATCTGGAGGAAATTCTTGCCGCTGAATCCGGGCAGGTATTGCGAAATTATGAACGGGCCCGGGGCGCCGACATTCGAAAACTGGATCATCGCGATCTAATTTTTATTATGGTGGATATGGACTTCTTCAAAGAAGTCAACGATGTTCATGGTCATCCTGCGGGCGATCGCCTCCTGCAACGGGTAGCTGAGCGTCTGACCAGCGTGGTGCGCAAGTCGGATGTACTGGTTCGCTGGGGAGGAGAGGAATTCCTGATTATGTCGCGCTCCGCGGACCCGTCCGGTACTCCTGCTTTCTGCGAACGTGTTCTGGATATCATAGCGTCGGAAGCTTTTGATCTTGGACACGGCATTCAAGTGCGGAAGACATGCTCTGTGGGATGGGCTCCTTTCCCCTGGAGTCGGGGAGCATACGAAGCCATTTGTGCGGAGGAAGCCATCGAACTCGCGGACAACGCACTCTACCGGGCAAAGGCAGGTGGTCGGAATCAGGGAGTGGGAATTTTGCCGGGCGATGGAGCGGCTGCCGCTCCCAATGCGATCAGGTTAGAGACACTGCGGAACGATAACGGTGTTCTGACGCGCGTTGTAAAGGTACAGATTCCCATCCCTGGGTGTGCCAATGAAACTTCGTCCGACAAAACGTTGTCCGGTAAACCGTGAAAGACGGTAGTGGTGCAGTTTGGCACCACTACCTGAAAGACTAGCCGCTTGACCTCCAAGCCTGGGCTGAATACATTGGGAAGCCCGCCTTCTCCGCTCCGGGCGGGAATATAGCTACAATCGTTCCAGTCAGAGTAGAATCCTACGAGGCTCATTCGATGATGCATGCAAGAAATCCTTCCCGCAAGACCGGTCTACGCCACAAAGCGCAACTGATGTCAGCATCGGAAATTGAACGCACCCTAGTGCGACTGGCTTACGAAATTGTCGAGAAAAATGGTGGAGTTGAGAGCCTGGGATTGGTCGGCATTCGGCGGCGGGGCGTGCCCATCGCCGAGCGCCTGGCTAAGATCATCACTCGCATTGAGAATGCTGCGGTTCCCGTGGGCACGTTGGACATTACTTTCTATCGTGATGATCTTTCAACGCTCGGGCCGAAGCCAGTCGTGCAGGATAAAGAGATTGGGTTTTCGATTGAAGACAAGAATATTGTTCTAGTCGACGACGTCCTATTCACCGGACGGACAACCCGGGCCGCGTTGGACGCGCTGTTTTCACATGGAAGACCGCGGCGAGTGCAGCTATGCGTGCTGATCGATCGCGGTCATCGCGAGTTGCCCGTGGAAGCCAGCTTCGTGGGGCGCAACGTTCAGACGACCATGAGCGAAGTCATCGAGGTTAAGTTGACTGAGATTGACGGCGCGGAGAAAGTTCTGCTTATGGAGAGGTAGGACGGATCGCGAGCTTTCAAGTTAAGCGAAAAGGGACGGCGGCGAACCGCCGTCCTTTTTGTTGGCGTTGGCGTTATCGGTTAAGACAATCTTGTACAGATCGCCTTGGTCTGGGTGTAGAGACTAAGAGCATCGTGGCCCATCTCGCGACCCCAACCGGATTGTTTGTACCCTCCAAAGGGCAGCGCCGCATCGAAAATGTTATAGCAGTTGATCCACACCGTACCGGCGCGGAGATGCTCCGCAGTGCGATGGGCCTTGCTGACATCGCGGGTCCAGACGGCAGCAGCCAGGCCGTATTCGCTATCGTTGGCGCGCGGCAAAATTTCCTCGGGATCGTCGAACGGCATTGCTGTTACGACCGGCCCGAAGATTTCTTCCTGCACCACCTTCATGTCTTCGCGAGTATTCACGAGAACGGTGGGCTCGACGAAATAGCCTTTGTCCCCCTTCCTGTGGCCACCGACAAGGGCTTTGGCGCCTTCCGAGAAGCCAGCTTCCAAATATCCGCAGACGCGGTTTAATTGCTCTTCAGAGACGAGCGGTCCCATGTGCGTCTGAGGGTCGAGACCTGAGCCTACAGTGATTTTCCTGGCCTGGTCGGCGACGCCCTCCACGACTTGGTCGAATACCGCTTTCTCGACGTAGAGCCGCGAACCGGCGCAGCAGCATTGTCCGTGATTGAAGAAGATCGCGCTCGCAGCCCCGGGGATCGCGGAATCGAGATCCGCATCTTTGTAGACGACGTTGGGAGATTTTCCGCCCAGTTCGAGCGATACCTTCTTCAGGTTCCCAGCAGCAGCGTGGACAATCAGTCTCCCAACTTCGGTGGAACCTGTGAACGCAATCTTATCCACCTTCGGATGAGCGGCCAGAGCGGCGCCCGCAGTCTCGCCGTAACCGGGGACAATGTTGACCACGCCTTCGGGAAAACCAGCTTCCATGATTAGTTCGCCGAGACGCAGCGCGGAGAGCGGGGTCTGCTCCGCCGGTTTCAATATTACAGTGCACCCGGTAGCGAGTGCTGGACCGAGTTTCCACGCTGCCATCAGGAGTGGAAAATTCCAGGGGATGATTTGCCCTGCAACTCCGACCGGCTCTCGCAGCGTGTACGCAAAATACTTTGCTCCGGGCGTGTAAGGTACCGAGATCGGAATCGTGTTCCCTTCGATCTTCGTGGCCCATCCTGCCATATAGCGGAACAAATCCACGGCCAGCGGAACATCGGCGGCTCTCGCAATGGTCAGGGCCTTGCCGTTGTCGAGACTTTCCAGATAAGCAAACTCTTCCATGTGCGACTCCAGCAAATCGGCGAGTTTCCAGATCAGGCGGCCGCGTTCGGACGCCGTCAACCGTCGCCACGCGCCTTGGTCGAAGGCTCGTCGTGCAGCCTTCACCGCCTGTTCGATATCGTCACGGTCGCCTTCGGCGACCTGCGCCAGAACCTCACCCGTGGCGGGATTGTAAGTTGGAAAAGTTTTGCCCGAAATAGAGTTTACCCATTTGCCGTCGATCAACATTTTGCGCGGCTTCTCGATGAACTCTGCGACTTGTGGATGGATTTGTGGTGATACGGCGATTCCCATAGGTCCTCCTTGGATCGAACGAAGATCAAATAAGAACTTGCACGATGTGCCACTCAAAATGCCAAGCGGAGAAGAATGACGGAATTATGCTAGTCCCGACGAAAAACAAAAGCAATTCCCTTGGCCCTCGGTTAGTGTCCTCGAGTTCGGCCCGGTTATTCGCCGTAAGGAACCCAAATATTCTTCACCTGGGTGGCGTGCTCCAGGAACCAGCGTCCTTCGGCGAACTTCGGATTGAACCAGTCGATGGCGCGGCCCTCGTTTGTCCAGACCTGTTTCAGATTTCCTACGGACATTGCTTTCGCGGCGGCCGCGCTTGCCCCATCCCCAAACGACCAGAGCGCATCCACGTCGTCGTGCTCTGCGAGAGTTTTCAGGAGTTGCGATGCGTAGCCAGTCACAATGTTTACTGCGCCGCCAGGTACATCGCTGGCGTCGAAGAGCTGATAGAGATCAGCCGCGATCAGCGGGTAAGCTTCTGAGGGAACAGCGATCACGGTGTTGCCCATCGCGAGGACCGGCATGACGAGCGAGAGAAAGCCCAGCAACGGAGCTTCGGTAGGACAGATGATGCCCACAGTACCGAGCGACTCGTTCATTGCGATTGCAATGTTGCGAAATGGAGGATTGTGCACGGCGCCGTCAAATTTGTCGGCCCACGCAGCGTAGGAGAAGATGCGCTCGATCCCGAGTTCGAGTTCCGCTGCGGCTTGTTTTGCCCCTACCGCCGCAGTGAGTCCTCGGACAATTTCATCGCGACGTTGGGAAAGATTTTCGGCACAGTAGTAGAGAACCTGCGCGCGATTGTGCGCGGTCGCCTTGGCCCATGTCTCCGCCTTGCGGGCAGCCTCGACGGCGTTGCGAATGTCTTTGCGGTTGCCAAGCGAGGCTTCTCCCAACAAATGCCCATCGGCAGAACGCACTTCCATGCTATATCCAGAATCCGGCCGCGCCTGCTTGCCGCCGATGTAGAGCTTCACGGTGCGATCAATGGCGGGCCTACGAGCCTCCCGATCTTCTTCCTGGTCTTCATTTTGATTTTGATCTTCGTTAGGCTCCGAAGGGCCATGCATCGGCTGAGGAGGGAGCTTGGGAAGCTTCTTAAGCCATGCCGGTTGCAAATATTCCAGCAGGCCTTCCTTGCCGCCTTCGCGACCGTATCCGCTCTCCCGATAGCCACCAAACCCGCAGGAAGCGTCAAACAAATTCGTGCAGTTCACCCACACGACGCCCGCCTTCAGTTGCGCTGCAACATGCAAGGCCACGTTGATGTTCTCGCTCCAAACGCACGCGGCGAGGCCGTAGACGGTATTGTTGGCCAGTTCAACCGCCTCTCGCGGAGTGCGAAACTTCATCGCAGCCAGAACGGGTCCAAAGATTTCCTGCTGCGCTACGATCGATGTGGGATGCACATCGCTCAACAGCGTTGGTGGATAGTAGAAGCCACGCGTGGGCAACTCGACTTGCGGCTGCCAGCAGGTCGCGCCCTCAGCGATGCCTTGAGCAACCATGCGCTGAATGCGCTCCAGTTGCACCTGGGCTACGATCGCTCCAATGTCGATTGCCTTATCCAGCGGAAGGCCAACACGCAGAGTACTCATGCGCTCTCTGATTTTTCCAATTAAAGTCTCGGCGATGTTTTCCTGCATCAGGAGGCGAGAACCGGCGCAGCACACTTGACCCTGATTGAACCAGATTCCGTCCACCAGTCCCTCGACTGCGCTGTCGAGGTCAGCATCGTCAAAGATGATGAACGGAGACTTGCCTCCCAACTCCAGTGACAAACGTTTGTGAGTTGTTGCCGTCGCAGTGCGAATGGCACGTCCAACTTCGGTCGAACCGGTGAACGCGATTTTGTCCACGCCGGGATGTTTCACCAAGGCCTCGCCGGTAGAACCGTCGCCGGTCACGATGTTGACCACTCCCGCGGGCAATCCAGCCTCCTGACAAAGTCCCGCGAACGCGAGAGCGGTCAGCGGAGTAAATTCGGCAGGCTTCAATACCACAGTGTTTCCGGTTGCAAGAGCCGGGGCAATCTTCCACGCGGCCATGAGCAGCGGGAAATTCCAGGGAATGATCTGCCCCACGACGCCGCAAGGTTCGTACTCCGCAAATTCCTGTTCGAGAAGTTGCGCCCAGCCCGCGTGGTAATAAAAGTGCCGCGCGACCAGCGGAATGTCGGTGTCGCGGCTCTCGCGGATCGGTTTGCCGTTGTCCATTGTTTCAAGAACGGCGAGAAGGCGAGAATGTTTTTGCACCAGTCGGGCCAGCGCGTAAAGGTAGCGCCCACGGATATGCGGGGTGAGCGCGCGCCACTTCGGAAACGCCGAGCGCGCAGCAAGAACGGCGGCATCGATATCTGCACCGGAACCTTCAGAAATCGAGGCCAGCTTTTCTCCGTTCGAAGGATCAAGCGTATCGAAATATTCGCCGTCGACGGGAGCTTGCCAGGCGCCGTTGATGAAGTGACCGAAGCGATGGCCGTGGCGTTCCAGCCAGGCTTGTGCTTCCTTCGGATCTTCCGGAGCGGGGCCGTACTCCATCGTCACAAATTTTTCGGCAATGCTCATCTCGGCTCGATTCTCCAGCCCTCTTTTTAGCAACGGCAATTAGGCGATCGGATGACGGTACTCCGCTGAATAACGCCCCGTCGCATGGTGCTCAAGTTGCCGCTCAATATCGCCCAGCAATCCACTTGCTCCAAAACGAAAAAGCTCCGCGTGCATCCAGGACTGCCCCAGTTCTTCTTTCATCATGGCCAGCCAATCGGTTGACTGCTTTGCAGTGCGAATTCCGCCGGCGGCCTTGAAGCCCACAGCCATCCCGGTTTGCTCTGCATATTCGCGGATAGCGCGCGTCATCACCAAACCAACGGGCAACGTGGCGTTGATCGCTTCTTTGCCGGTGGAGGTCTTGATGAAGTCGGCTCCCGCCATCATTGCGACTACGCTGGCGCGGGCAACGTTGCGCAAAGTCAGCAGATCGCCCGTGGCAAGAATTACTTTCATGTGCCTCGCACCGCAGGCTTGTTTGAAGGCAGCAACCTCATCATATAGCGCCTGCCAGCGCCCACCGAACACGTGGGCCCGAGTGATGACGACGTCAATCTCGTCGGCACCCGCCTCTACCGAACGGCGAATCTCTGCCACCCGCTCCGCCAGGGGCGAGAGCCCTGCCGGAAAGCCGGCGGAGACGGCGGCGACGCGCACGCCACTTCCTTCCAAGGCGTGCACAGCCGTTTCAACAAACACGTGGTAGACGCACGCCGCCGCAACTTTTATTTCGAGTTCTTCGACGCCCAACTGGTGCGCCACTTCCTGCTGAAGCGGATGCCGCGCCTTTGCACAAAGACGGCGCACGCGCTCATCCGTGTCGTCACCGGAAAGCGTGGTCAAATCCATGCACGTGATCGCCCGCAGAAGCCAAGCTGCCTGCCATTCCTTCTTGACGGTTCTGCGCGCAACCTGCGTCTGGGCGCGGCGTTCGACTGCGCTGGTGTTCACCCGCACTTCCTGGATCCAATTCAGGTCGAGGGGAATTCCAGTGTTTGGCAGAAGCGGCCGATCGCCAAGAGTCGCGAGCATGGTCTCTTCGTTCGGCTGGCGGTGTCCAGCGCGATTGGTGATCTCGCGGGCTGTTTCGCGTGATGCTCCGGAGTTTTTGTCGACTGGCACTGGATGGCCTCAAACTGGCGGCATTTCGAACCGACCCGCGTCCGCTTCCTCGCCTCTTAATTGTACGGCAGGAAATCCTGCGGCGCGAGTTCGCGGTGCGCCCGGTGGTGTTGCTCTCAAGAAAAATCTGTGGATCGTTGAGCCAGGGTTTACAATTGCCGTCGATTTCATCGAATCACCAGAGATTCCTTCGCATGCCCAAGAGAGCACTGCCCGCTGAGGTGCAGAACAAAATGCTGCGGTCCGCAATGAAGGCCATGAACAACGCGCATGCCCCCTACTCGAAGTTTCGCGTAGGCGCGGCCATCCTTTTGACGAATGGCAAGATTTTCTCAGGGTGCAACGTGGAGAACGCCTCCTACGGAATGACAAACTGTGCCGAACGCACGGCAATTTTTTCAGCGGTAGCGGAGCTTGGGCCGAAGATCGAGATCCGTGCAGTGTCGGTAGTCAATGACCAGGGGGGCCCGTGCTCGCCATGCGGCGCCTGTCGTCAGGTGATTTACGAGTTCGGTCCTGACGCCACCATTTTCTTCCGAGGAATACGGGGGCCGAAACAGGCTCACATTACCGAACTGCTTCCGGAAGGATTCCGTCTCCAGTGAATCCAACTCCGGCTTCCGCGCAGACATTCCGCGCTATTGACGTGATTCGCAAAAAACGCGACGGCGGAGAGCTGTCTCGAAACGAAATTGAATCTCTGGTGAACGCGTACACGCGGGACGAGATTCCCGATTACCAGGTTTCGGCGTGGCTGATGGCGGTTGTTTTGCAAGGCATGACACGAGGCGAGACCGCTGCGCTGACGGATGCTATGTTGCGATCGGGCGAGGTGCTCGATCTTTCTTCGCTTCGCGCGAAGAAGGTCGACAAGCATTCGACTGGCGGGGTTGGCGATAAGACTTCGCTTGTGCTCGCGCCGCTTGCAGCCGCGGGGGGCGTTGCGGTTCCTATGATCAGCGGCCGGGGCCTTGGACACACGGGAGGGACGCTCGACAAACTCGAAGCCATCCCTGGCTTCAATGTGAATCTTTCGGTTAAACAATTTCGGCACGTGCTGGAAACGTGCGGTTGCGCCATGATCGGGCAGACTGCTGAAATCGCTCCCGCGGATCGCAAGCTTTACGCTCTGCGCGATGTTACTGGCACAGTGGAGAGTCCGTATCTAATCTGCGCCTCGATCATGAGCAAGAAACTGGCGGAGGGTATCGACGCGCTCGTGCTTGACGTTAAGACCGGCTCTGGCGCGTTCATGAAGAACGAAGAGGATGCTGTTTTTCTTGCTGACTTGATGGTTGAAACCGGTGAACGCATGGGCAAGAAAGTCGTAGCGCTCATCACCGATATGGATCAGCCCTTGGGAAACATGATTGGGAATTCACTTGAGGTTGTGGAAGTAATAGAAATTCTGCGTGACGAGGGGCCGGGGGATTTGCGGCTACTCTGCCTCGAACTTGCAGGTTGGATGCTGCATCTGGGTGGAGTTTCAAACACTGTCGCGGAAGGAAAGAAGCAAAGCGAGAGACTGATCGCGTCCGGAAAAGCTTTCGAAAAGTTTCGCCAGATGGTGGAGCTGCAAGGTGGAGATCCGCGAACGATCGACAACCCTAAGAAACTGCCTCAAGCCGAACACACGATGACCTTGTCTAGCCCGAGGAGCGGATATCTTGCGTCTTTACAATGCGAGCAGGTTGGTACCGCGTGTGTGATTCTCGGCGGCGGGCGCGAGCGCAAAGAAGATGCGGTTGACCCAGCGGTAGGGATTGTGCTTCACAAGAAAGTCGGCGATGGTGTTTCGGCTGGCGAGCCGCTGGCGACGGTTTACTACAACTCAGAGGAGCGCGCTGCGCGGGCCCGCCAACTGCTTGAACAGAGTTATCAGATTGCCGCATCGCTCCCGCACGGAAAAAGGCCGTTGATTCATCGTGTAATCGGGGGAGTGATCGAAAAGTCTGGAGAAAAAAACTGAATGGCACGCTTGACTGGAATCCTCGGCCTGTTCACTATGCTCGCGTTGGCCTATGTATTCTCCACGAATCGCCGTGCAATTCGAGTGAAGACCGTGGCGTGGGGGTTGGGCTTGCAGTTTGCCTTTGCCGTGTGTGTTTTGAGAGTTGATGCAGGGCGGCGAGTTTTTCAAAAGGCCGGCGACGTAGTCAGCCGTTTGCTTAGTTATTCTTATGTGGGATCGCAGTTTGTTTTTGGCGATCTCGGGAAGCAAAACTCTCATTTCGGTTTCTATTTCGCTTTCCAGGTATTGCCTACCATCATTTTTATCTGCGCGTTTTTCGCCGTGCTCTACTACTTGGGAGTCATGCAGATCATTATTCGATTTTTTGCCTGGGTGATGACACGGGTAATGGGAGCCAGCGGCGCGGAATCGTTGAATATCGCGGCCAGCATTTTTATGGGACAAACCGAAGCGCCAGTGACCATCCGGCCGTTTCTGCCCGAGCTGACGCATTCGGAGCTGATGACTGTGATGACGAGCGGAATGGCCCATGTCTCCGGCGGAATCATGGCGGCCTACATCGCGTTCGGCATCGAACCCAAGCACCTGCTGAGCGCGGTAATCATGACGGCGCCGGGCACGCTACTGATGGCGAAGATGCTGGTGCCGGAAACGGAGGAGCCGAAGACAGCGGGTCGCGTCATCATGAGCGCAGAGGAAGAAGAAGCCGAGAAGAAAGAAAATCTGCTTGGCGCCATTGCACGGGGAACAACGGATGGCCTGCACATGGCTTTGAACATCGCTGCCATGCTGATTGCCTTTCTGGCTCTGATTGCGCTGGCGGACGGTATTCTGGGTGGAATTCACCACTGGCTGGCCTGGTTTCCAGAAAGTCTGGAAAAGATTTTTGGCGTTCTCTTCGCACCGATTGCGTGGGTGATTGGCGTTCCCTGGCGCGACTGCGGGCTGATTGGAACGTTGCTTGGGACGCGTATGGTGCTGAACGAACTGGTGGCATTCTCTATTTTAGGGCCGATGAAGGCTTCGCTCGATCCACGCTCATTTACGATTGCTACTTTTGCGCTTTGCGGCTTTGCAAATCTCAGCTCTATTGGAATCCAGATTGGTGGCATCGGCGCGCTTGCGCCGAACAAGAAAAGCGAACTGGCGCAACTCGGTATTCGTGCGATGCTCGCAGGAACAATGGCGAATTTGATGTCAGCCTCAATTGCGGGCATGCTGCTGTAAACGATGTTTTTCGTGCTACTCCCCATCAAATAAAGGTGATGAACACTATGCCGATAGAAACTGTTGCGGCGCAAAAGAGGATGCTTATGAAGATTCCGAGATTCATGTTGACGGTGCTCCTGTTTTCGGTTTTCGCGTGTCTGATGAATGCGTCTGCTCAGAATTCCCCAAGGCGAGTGATCATCGACACCGATCCTGGCACCGACGATGCAATGGCCATCATTCTTGCTTTGAATTCCCCTGAGTTCAAAGTGGAGGCGCTGACGGTGGTGCCGGGCAATGTGGAGGCGTGGCAGGGATTGGAGAATGCGTTAAAGATCATATCGCTCGCGGGGCGCTGCGACGTTACGGTCGCGGGCGGAGCGCAGCATCCGCTGAATCAGAAACTGATCACGGCACAGTTCTGGCACGGCAAGAATGGATTGGCCAATGTCGAATTGCCGCCGTCGAAGTGCAAGGCCGACTCCAGGTTCGGTCCAGACTTAATCATCGAGATGGTCCACAAATACCCGCACGAGATCACGCTGATTCCGGTTGGGCCTTTGACTAATATCGCGCTGGCGGTTTCGAAGGATCCTTCGATTGCAGGCTTGGTGAAGGATATCGTCATCATGGGCGGTTCGATTAGTGGCGGCAATGTGAACGGGGCGGCGGAGGCGAATATTTATAACGATCCTGAAGCGGCACAGATTGTGTTTAATGCTGGCTGGATGGTGACGATGGTCGGCTCCGACGTGGGTGAGCGAACGCTGATTACGCGAAAATATCTGGCGGAACTTCAGTCGTCTCACGGACCACAGAGCGACTTTATCGCTAAGATTGCCGACTTCTATTTGACCCGCAGTGAGAAGAGCGGATACAGCGGGGCGGCGATGTACGATCCGTTGGCGGTCGGAATCGCTCTCGATCCGACGCTGGGAACGCTCAAGGAAATGCACGTCGATGTGGAAACGAAAGGTGAATTCACTCGCGGGGAGACCGTGGCGAACCGCATGGGATCGGATGAGAACAATGTTCTGCATGGGGATCACTATGAAATTGAGGGAGTGATCGAATTGAAGCCCAATGCGAAAGTCTGCCTTGCGTCCGATGCTGACCGCTTTTTGCAGATGTTTATTAGCCGAATCCGAGGAAAGTAACAACGGCTTCTAGCCATTGGCGCGGGCCACCAGAAAAATTGCGAGACCATAGAAGACGAACATCAGGGCAAGGTAGGTTTTCGCGCGCGGTCCCGAGTTTGCGAATTCTTTCCACGCCAGAATTCCCCAGAGTGCCGCGACCATGGGAGCGGATTGGCCGATTGCATATGAGATCGCAACCCCCGTGAAACTGGCTGCGACGAGATTGAAGACCGTGCCGATGCCCCAGATGCAGCCGCCGAACAGTCCCAGCAGATGTCCTGAAGCAGGCCCGCTGAAAAATCCGCTGAAGCTCACCGGCTCGCCTGCGAGCGGATGCTTCATGAAGTAAATATTCCAGACGAAACAGGAGAGTAATGCTCCCAGTGTTAAGAACACGGCAGCGCTATAGGGTCCCAGCGAATTGCCGCGCGTCATCGCATGTGTCATGAAGGGCGCCCAGAGGCCCATTAGAATTCCTGACACCACACAAGTGATGACACTCTTTCTTGAGACGGTGCGGCCTGCCGCTGCAAGGCTTCCGTAGGCCTTGCCGTCGAGGATCACTGCGGCAAAGGCGCACGCCACACCCAGCGCAAGGTAAATCGCATTGCCTTTCGGCTGCAGAGCATAGCTCAGAACAGTTCCGACCACCAGGGCGATTCCAATCGAAATAGGAAACGCGACGGCGAGTCCGGCCATGTCGATCGCGGCTACGAGCAGAAGATTTGCGAGGTTGAACAACGCCCCTCCGATAAGCGCGTTCACGATATTAGAAGTGTCTGCCGCGTGGACGTTATTCAGAAAGCTGGAGGAATCATTCCCCACGCTTCCCATGGTGAAGGCAAGTACAAGGGAGATCAAGAAAATGCCAACCGCATAATCCCAGTAGAAAAGCTCGAAACGATAGCCTTTGACGCCTTTGTAGGTGTTGGCCCAGGATCCCCAACAGACCGCGCTGGTAATCATCATTAGCAACGCAATGCTCAAACTCGATGGCGTGAACATAGTTCTCCCGGCGTTGTGGCGTGGAAAGTGTGTAACTCTACTCCGGTTTCGTTTGTGTCACAAGTATTCGCGAACAACGGAAATGTCCACTTGGGCGCCCCTGCGGCCTCATGCCTTCGAAGTTTCACTTCAGGCGCCAGCCTGTCCCCACACGAGTTCCTAGCATCTTTTATCTTGGAAGCGGATCTTTCATGTTGGCGAGGGCGTAAGCCATTACGGCCATGGCGGCGGCGTTCTCGCGAAGTTCGGCGGGGACGACCTTGTCGAGCGTATCGGCAGCAGTGTGGTGGTAATTGAAATACGTGCGTCCATCTTGCAAGACGCCGAATGCGGGTACGCCGGCATCGGACATCGCCGAAATGTCGGCCCCCGGAGACTCGGTAGTGGACTGGAGGACCGTCGCTCCAACGCTCAGGAGAACCGATTGAACGGGATGCAAAGAGTCGATGGCTGCCTGGTTGGCCTTGACGTCGAATCCAAGGGGGTGGGCTGCGCCAGCATCGCTCTCGATGGCAGCGACGTGGTGAGAGAAGTCGGTTGAATATTCAGCGGTATAGGCTTTGCTTCCGGAGCCTCCGGTTTCTTCGTCCATCCAGGCGATGACGCGCAGGGTGCGAGCTGGGCGCAGATGCAGGCGCTGGAGAAGTTCGGCGGCCTCCATGGCGATGACGACCCCGGCTCCGTCGTCGATGGCGCCGGTGCCGAGATCCCAGGAATCGAGGTGCCCGGAGACGACGACGATCTGTTCCGGATGTTCGGAACCTTTGAGATCGGCGATCACGTTATAACTGATTTCGTCAGGAAGCCTCTGCGGAGTTAGTGTGAGATGCATGCGGACCTTGCCTTGGGAGGCGAGGTAGACGATCAGATCGGCGTCTTCGGCTGTGACGGCTCCGGCAGGGATGCCGGCGGGAAAAGCAAATCCCGTGTGCGGCAGGCGATAGTCGGCGTTGCCGACGGAGCGGACCAGTGCTGCGACTGCTCCAAGATCGGCTGCGGCCTTTGGTCCGGCTCCGCGATAGCGGACGGCCTCGCCGTAGGCGGCGAAGGCCAGTCCAGCGGCGGCTTTCTGTTTGTCGAAGAGTTCGTTGAAGAGGACGATCTTGCCCGCTACCTTGTCGTGGCCCAAGGCAGTAAGCTCCTCGAAGTTGTTAACCGTCACGACCTCGGCGGTAAGGCCATCGGGGGGAGTGGATGTGCTGCCCCCGAGAGCCGTGAGAACGATCTTCTGCGTGGTGCCTGGGACCATGCTGGGATACTCAACCAGGGCGGCGGTTTCGGCTCCGCGAACCCAGTGTGGGACGGTCACCGGCTGAAGGCGGACCTCGAGGCCGAGCTTGCGGAGCTCTTCGGCGACGTATTCGGCGGCTGCGCGCGCCTGGGCCGAGCCGGTCGGACGCGGTCCGATGTTCTCGCACAGGTGGGAGAGCTCGCGATAGGCGTAGTCGTCATTGAGGGCGGCGGCCTTGATGGCGGAAAGCTGCTGGAGCAGGAGCGGAGGGAAATTTTGCCGGTCGGACGCGGTGGGCTGCTGCGACGCCAATATCCGAGCGGCTGGAGACGGCGGAGCTTGCGCCGGAGTTTGGGAGCCTGCGAAGACAGATGAGACTGAGATGAAGCACAGGGCAGATAGTCCAATAGGACAGCGGAAGTTAAGGTCCATAGATGCAGGCAAGTGTATCTGACCAAGGCTGCACAGAAAAGGGACGGTCTACCCGTGCCGTGTGTGGAGGACTCTCTTCGTGGCAAAGATTTAGCAGTGCCTAAAGGCCGAGTGGTAAAGCCACGGCTATCGGCACATCCGAAGCCGTTCGCTGATACGAAGCTCGGATACGAAACTCGGATACGAAGCTTTGCGCCTCAAGAACGCCCTCAGCTTCAATGGCCAAAAAAGGGGCCCCATTTCTGGGGCCACATTTCCAAGAGGTCAAAGTTTGGTAGGCGTGTCAGGAAAGGCGATGGAAGTGTCCGTTCCGCCAGCCGGCACGGCACTTCGGGAAATGGTGACGAGAGAATCGAGTGAAGGTCATTGCTTTGGGTTGCGGCCTCTTTAGTACATTGAAAGAAAGCACTTGCCGAACCAAATCGCGCGCCGCTCCGTTCGCGGCTAACATAATGTGTAAGCGCTTTATATCGTTGGATTTAGAGGATACCGGGGAGAACCCACGGCAACATCAGTTCCCGATGCCAGACGCGGTAAGTGCATAAGACTGCACATTGATTGCACGGGCATGCTTCGCGGGACAATTCGAGCCGCCGACTGGATTTGAAATCGGCGGCTCGAAGAGATTAAAGATTCAGGATGCGGTTAGCTGTTTCCGGCCACGGTACGCAGCTTCCCGGGAAGGAAGTGGTATGGGGGCCAGGGTCCGCTGATCGCCACTTCACAGTTCTTCAACTGCTTGGCAGCGGTGCTATAGCGGTTCTGGTACTTCTCGACCGACTTGGAATCGATGAGATGGGCGATGTCGATGAGCATTCCCTGCGGGGCCACCTTCTTGCAGCTCACCTCTTCTTCGAGCGGGTTAAACAGCTTGTGAACCTGCACCGAGAGGGCGCGGGCCTTGGTTTGGCGCTCGCGTTCACGAGAGGCTTTGACGCGCAGCTTCGAGAGATAGTCGCCGCCGACGGTGTCGGGAAGGACAACGTCGATCATCGCCTCGCGGAGTGAGCCGTCGGTCACGGTCAGCTTGATGTGCATCTCGGATTTGCCGCGGAGCCTGGCTACGCTTACGCCGAAGGCACGCCGGTTTACCCGGACAGCCTGACGAAGGGCGTCGTCGCTCTCGAAGATGGTTCCGAAACGGAACGGAAGTACGGTGGAGTTGCGGAAGCAGCCGCTTACCACGCGGGCGTGCTCGATTGCTGCTTTCTGCTCAAGTGGTCCAGCGTTTTGGTCGTATTCGCTCACTATCACAGCAAACTCGCCGCTGGGATAGCTGAGGACAGGGGCTCCGTTCACGCCTTGAACGTTCTCAATTACGAAAGGGCGTCGGGAACGGGTGCCGTTGGGAAGGGTCTGGTGCTCGGTAATGCAGTACGCGTACCACGCCATATTGAACTCTCCGAACCGGGACGGAGGCTAACGGGCGGCCTCGTTATGTTTTTGCACAAGCCGAACTGCAAGTTGGAAGTTAGGAACGAGCGGTACAGGGTCTGGAACACTGGGAAAGCTTACTAACAGCTCCGTATTGCATATTACTTCGGAGTGACCATAAAATGCAACTTTTTCGTTGCAAGGGGCATCTCTGTGGATTTCCTGCGGATTGAGGAAGCTCGCGGGAGACGCTCTGAAGCTCCTGGATTGAGCCGCACGCCTCAGAAAAATCTACTGGACTATCGGCTTGATCCTCCCTCGACGCCCACATCGGTCGCAGTCGCAACGGGCGCGACGTTCTTGTAAACAGTGCCGCCCTTCATCACGAATACGACGCGCCGGACGGCCGTAATTTCCTGCAGAGGATCCCCGTCGAGCAGCTAAGAGGTCGGCCTGAAGGCCGGGGGCAATCGAGCCGATCTCGTCGGCCAAACCAAGCGCCTCCGCTCCGAGTGAGTTGGCAGAGACCATCGCCGCCATGGGTTCGACCCCGCAGTCCCGGACACGGTTGATAAAGTCCTCGGCGAGGCGCCGGTGAGCGCCTGCCACTAGTTAGGTGGGAGGCGGCGGACGAAGCAAACTTCAGGCGGAGGCGGGCAAAACCTTGCCCGGCCTCCGCTTAATCCCCAGCCTAGTCATCAAAGTCGGGAACCCGTCCGAGCTTTTCGCCATCGCTGTGGATCGACACAGGAACCCGCGTGGTCGATCCGGGTGGAATCAATTGCGAAACGATCGTGTGAATGGTCCGGCCGTGATTGCTTAAGACGAACATTAGATTGATCACTGCACCCGTGGAACCGGGAGGAGCGGGAAAATTGATCTGAGCCGCGCCCGTACAATCCGAATTGACAGTGTAGGCGCCAGTCTCAAAGGTGTGGAACCCCGCCTTGTCAGTGGGTCCGGGCAGCGGAGAACCGTTCGACATCACCCAGTCCACCTGGGTCAAATGGCCGGCGCCGTCAAAGTGGGTTAGCGCGACTCCGTCACGCTGTTGTGCGACCACGCCACCCGGGCCGTAAGTCTGTCCTGAGACCCTGAACGCATATTCTCCAAACAGAGTATTTAGTGCGCAACCACTGTCGACTGATTGCGCCAATGCGGTTCCGGAAATTAGCGCCGTGAGCGCCAGGACTGCCAGAGATGTTGCAATTGCGCGACTCCTCATGACTGCCCTCCTCGGCTTCTGTGAAAACATGGTTTCGAAAATTTGCTTTTTCATCGTATCCTCCTAGATTTTGCTTTCGGGATGGGGCTCAACTACCATGTGCATTTCAGCAACGAAGGCAGGCAGATCTGCATCGAGCCGTCCGATGCCTCGGTGGCGTGAACTCCCTTCGCTTCTGAGCCCGCCAGAATCCTCTGCGGGAGGACTTGGACTAGGCTACTCGCTTGCTCCAAACTGAGCATCTCGGCCTCGACGCCACATTTCTGGCACCAGTTACGAGGCAGGGAACCACTCCATCGAGTAATCGACACCCGCTCGCTCTCGATCATGATACGGGTTGTCTTCTTGGCCGCCACATCCATCTCGTTGGGTTAGCCCTTCGCTGGAAACCGTGATACAGTGCCATTTTTGGCTTGCAGGTGCTATCCCGTGCCCTAAAGCTCGACCATCTTCTGTAGCAAGAGGCTTACAAGTCTTGAGGAAAAGCTGAATAATTCTTGAGTTTTTCTTAGAAGTTATGAGCAGGCCGGGAAAACACCTCTACGCGTTCGAATCGTTCCGCCTCGATCCCCAGGAGCGACTTCTACTGAGGAACGGGCAGCCCGTTCCGCTCCCCCCTCGAGTCTTTGACACCCTACTGTTGCTGGTTCAGAACAGCGGCCACCTGGTGCTCAAAGACGACCTGATGAAAACCCTTTGGCCAGACAGCTTCGTCGAAGAAGTGAACTTGAGTCAGAACGTGTCCATGTTGCGAAAAGTGTTGGGGGAAAAGGCACATGAGCAGCGTTACATCACCACCGTTCCGGGCAGCGGATATCGGTTCGCCGCCAACGTAAGGGAGCTAGTTGAGAATGGCAAGGAACAGAACGAGTTGGCCGTAAGCAGCTACGCTCGCTCGGGGGTGCTAATCGAAGAAGAGCGGGAAGAAGCTGCAAGCCAAGCGTCAGTTCGCCCCTATTGGAATAAACCACTGGCGATTGTGGGCCTTTTGGCTATCGTGATCGGAGGTATTATCTTCGCCGTTCTTCATCGCCCAACCTCGCGATTCATGGGTCGCGACCCTATTGTGCTCGCCGACTTTACCAACTCAACGGGGGATCCGGTGTTCGACGGAGCGCTGGGGCAGGGCCTGGCAGTGCAACTCGAACAGTCGCCCTTCGTAAGCCTCGTCTCCGAGCAGCGCATCCAGCAGGCACTGCGCCTCATGGGCAAGCCGGACGACACGAAGCTTACCCCGGAGCTCGCCCGAGAACTCTGCCAGCGGACGCAGAGCGCCGCCGTTTTGGACGGCACAATTGTCCAGATCGGAACACAGTACAGCCTGATCCTGAAAGCGTCCAGCTGCTCAAGTGGGGAATCGCTGGCTAGCGCACAAGTACAAGCCGACGATAAGAACCACGTCCTTGAGGCCTTGGGGAGAGCAGCGTCGCTTCTTCGCCGCAAGCTGGGTGAGTCCATCAGTAGCGTGAAAAGATACGACGCACCGCTGGAGCAGGCCACCACTCCCTCGCTCGAAGCCCTTAAGGCCTTCAGCTTGGGGGCGAAGACTATGGGGGCAATGAGTGACTTCGCGGGCGCCGCGCCCTTCCTTCAGCGGGCCATCCGCCTCGACCCAAATTTCGCCATGGCGTATGAGGCGCTTGGGACGGACTACTCTGCGCTGGGGGAAACAACCCTGGCGACGGAGAATACTCAGAAGGCCTACGCGCTTCGCCAGCGGGTGAGCGAGCGCGAAAAGCTCTTCATCGAGGCTCACTATTACTTGATCGTCACAGGCAATCTCGAAAAAGCGCGTCAAGCATTTGAACTCGCGGCGCAAACTTTTCCGCGAGAAGTAGGCCCACTGGGGAACTTGGCGGTTATCTACGAAATTCTCGGGCAGTATGACCAAGCCCTTGCGGAGGAGCACAAGGCCCTCAACCTCGACCCAACCAGCGCTCTAGTCCATGCCAGTCTCGTCCAGGGATATCTGGCTTTGGATCGCCTGAGTGAGGCACAGGCCTCGGCAGACGAAGCTGAGGCGGAAAATCTCGATTCTCCGCCCTTGCGCGACCTTCTGTACTTGCTTGCCTTCTTGCTGAATGATTCGGAGCGCATGGCGAAGCAGTTGGCTTGGTCGGCGGGCAAGCCCGGGGTGGAAGACGTGCTGCTGGCAAGAGAAGCTGACACTGCCGCATATTCTGGACGGCTCCGGAAGGCCAGGGATTCTTCCAGACGGGCGGTGGCCTCCGCCGAGCGGGCGGAAGAGAAGGAGACGGCAGCAGATTACGAAGCCGATGCTGCCCTGCGGGAGGCCCTCTTCGGCAATGCCACAGCAGCGCGGCGGGGTGCCACTGTCGCGCTTGGTCTTTCTAGCACCCGGGACGTGCAGTATGGAGCGGGACTGGCGTTAGCATTTGCGGGGGAGGCGTCTCGGGCACAGTCACTAGCGGCTGATTTGGCCAAGAGCTTCCCAGAGGATACGACCGTCCAATTCAAATACCTGCCGACACTTCACGCGCAGTTCGCCTTCAGCCACGGCGATGCTGCAAAGGCGATCGAGGTTCTTGAGGCCGCCGCTCCTTACGAGTTAGGCTTATCGGACTCAGTTGATAATTTTGCGCTCTATTCCGTCTACGTGCGCGGGGAAGCATACCTGGGCGAGGGCAAATACCGTGAAGCCACGGCTGAGTTCCAGAGGATTCTTGACCACCGAGGGATTGTGCAGAACGAACCGATTGGTGCGTTGGCGCGTCTCGGTCTGGCGCATGGCTACGCGCTGGAAGGCGATTCGGAGAAAGCTCGGACGGCGTACCAAGACTTCCTCAGGCTCTGGAAAGATGCCGATCCTGACATCCCTGTCCTGAAGCAAGCCAAAGCGGAGTACGCGAAGCTGCAGTAATGCCCGCAGAGTTTCACTCTCTGGACATGGGCTTGCGAAGCCCAGCCGCTTATGTGAAGAGGCGTATCACTACTCGTAGCGCAGGCTTTCCACGGGATCAAGCTGCGCCGCCCGTGCCGCTGGGACGGTGCCGAAAATCACTCCGACGACTGAAGAGACGATGATGGCGATGATTCCCGACAGCCCGGTAATCGGAACGCGGTATTCGGTGAGGAAGCGAACCGAGTAAGGGATAGCGTAGCCGATCACGATGCCGGCGAAGCCTCCGATAAGCGATATGAGAATGGCCTCGGCGAGAAACTGAAAACGGATTTCGCGGTTCGTCGCGCCCACGGCTTTGCGGATGCCAATCTCGCGGATGCGGGAGGTCACCGTCGCCAGCATAATATTCATGATGCCGATACCGCTCACCACCAGAGTGACCATGGAGATCAGTAGAAGCACCCAGGTAAGGCCGGTGGCAATTCGATCCGCCATCGAGAGTAGCGCGGTGAGGTTGGCTACGTCGTAAACGGACTCTGAGCGGTGCCGCGACTGCAAGACTCGCTTAATCTGTGCGGTGGCCGGGATTACCATCGACGGATCTTCCATCGAGAAGTACAACAGTTTAACGCTGGGAACCTCCATGAAATAGCGGCTCACCGAGTACGGGATGAGCAGAGTATTATCGACGATCTCGGATTGGCCGAAGGTCTCGACGCGCTCCTTGAAAGTTCCGATGATGGTGAAAGGCAGACCTGTCAGTTTGATGACTTTACCCACAGCGCCCTGCGTCGAGCCATAGACCTCCACCGCCATTTTCTCGGTAATTACGCCAACCTTGTTGTGGGCCTGGGAATCCTCCTGATCGAAAAACCTTCCCGAGGGAACGACCAGGTTGCGCACCTGTACGTACTCGGGACTGACGCCAAGAATGGTGACGTCCTTTTCTTTGCCGTTGCCGACGGGAACGCGATCGGAGAGCTGGGTGACAGGCGACGAAGCGACAATCCCCGGCACGTCTTGCCGGACGGCGTTGAGGTCCTCGATGGTGAGCTGGTCGGGATTGGAATTGCTGATGTGCGGCGCCCCGCCAAGGTACTCCGCCCAGATTTCGTTAGTGCCGATGGCCTGAATCTGATTGAGAACGTATTGCTTGCCAGTCATCCCAATGGTGACCACGAGGATAAGCGACGCGGTGCCGATTACCATACCCAGAGCAGTCAGGATGAAACGCACTTTATTGCTGCAGAAAGTGTCGTACGCGAAGGCGATGATTTCGCCCACGGCCATGTTAGGTCGAAGGCGTTCGGGAACAAGTGCGGCGGCCATTTGTATTTTGATGCTACGCAGAGATGATGAAAGGTGCAAGACAGAAGACTCAACAGTTATTGTTGTGGCAAAGTGAATCGTGAAGAAAACGGGAAGCGACAAATACAAAACAATGGGCACCCTGCTGCTGTTGACGGCAGGGGCACTGCTGGTTCACGGATATCATCCGTTCGCCGAAGATGCCGAAATCTATTTGCCCGGAGTGGAAGCGCGCCTGCATCCGAAGCTCTTCCCGGTCGGGCGCGAATTTTTCTTATCGCATGCCAGCCTGACATTTTTTCCCAACGCGGTCGCATTCTCGCTGCGTGTGAGTCATTTGCCGATGGAGGTTGGCCTGTTCCTGTGGCACGTGGCGTCCATTTTTCTGCTGTTGCTTGCATGTTGGGAGCTGAGCGGGACGCTTTTTCCGGATACGAACAAGGCACGCTGGGGCGGAGTCTGCCTGGTCGCGGCGCTGTTGACGATTCCGGTCGCAGGAACAGCGCTCTACATCATGGACCAATATTTGAACCCGCGGAATCTGGCGGCGTTCGCGGGAATCTTCATGGTGACTCGCACTTTGGAAAAGAAATATCTGATGGCGTTTTTGTGGCTGGTGTTTGCGGCCTGCATGCATCCGCTGATGTGGGTCTTTCCATTTTCATTTTGCGTGTTGCTGCTGGTGATGGACAAATTCGACAATCGCTGGAAAAGCACTGTGGCAGCGAATTTTCTGTCGCTGGGGACGCCGATGGCTCCCGCAAATTCGGCGGCTTACCACGAAGCCGCGAAGCGGCACGGCTTTCACTACATTCAGAACTGGCAATGGTATGAGTTGCTGGGAGTCGTCGCGCCGCTGGTCTTGTTCTGGTGGTTCAAAAAAACGGCGCGACATCGTCAATGGTCAATGGTCGAGCGTGTAAGCCGTGCTTTCATTGTTTACGGCACGATCTATCTGCTCGCGGCCGTGGTGGTCGACCTTCCCGCGCGATTTGAAGCCCTTGCCCGGCTGCAGCCACTTCGCAGCCTTCATTTGCTCTACATCGTAATGTTCGTCATGATGGGAGGATTTATCGGCGAATTCTTGCTGCGCGATCGCGTTTGGCGATGGCTATTGCTTTTTATTCCCCTGTGTACTGGAGTCTTCCTGGCGCAGCGGTCGCTCTTTCCCGCGAGCCCGCACGTGGAATGGCCGGGCGCTGCGCCGAGAAATCCCTGGGAGCAGGCGTTCGTCTGGATTCGGCAGAACACTCCAGTCGACGCGCTGTTCGCCCTCGATCCGGATTACATGCAGATTCCCGGCGAGGATAATACGGGATTTCGATGCCTGGCAGAAAGAAGCCGGTTGGCCGACTTTGGCAAAGACAACGGCGTGGTGAGTATGTTTCCGCCTCTGGCGGAGGAGTGGTGGGCGCAGGTGCAGGCGCAAACTCCATGGCAGAGCTTGATTGCGAAAGACTTCTCTCAATTGAAAAGCAAGTATGGCGTGAACTGGGTGGTCCTGCAGCAACCTGGGGTTGCAGGACTCGACTGCCTCTACCAAAACGGCGCCGTGAAAGTGTGCCGGCTTCCTTAAGAGCGGCGGCAGCGGGGAAGTCCTGATGCAACCAGCGTGCGGACTCGCACCGTTCCAGACTACAATCGAGCTATAGGAGATTCCTGCTTAATGTCAACTGTGCGAGCCGTCCAGTCCTCCGTCCGGCTTTTCCCCTACGAGAAGTGGGAATCGATGCTGCCTGGTCTTACTCAGCAATACCGCGAGAACAAACCTTGTCCTCACATTTTGCTGAAGGACTTTATCGACCGCGAAGCTGCGCACGAAATGGCCGCGGAGTTCCCCGATGCCACCACGGCTGAGTGGACACAGTATAAGCACGCCAACGAAAACAAACTGGGCATGGCCAAGCGTCAACTTTTTCCGCCCGCACTAGGGCTGGTTACCGACGAACTGAACTCGCCGGAGTTCGTGGCCTGGATTTCGGAATTGACAGGGATTCCGAATCTGATGGCGGATCCGATGTTAGAAGGTGGCGGGTTGCATCAGTCCGGACCGCGCGGTTACCTGAATGTGCACACTGATTTCTCCATGCATCACTTCCACACAAACTGGCATCGGCGGGTGAATCTGATTCTGTATCTGAATCCTGGGTGGCAGGAAGAGTGGGGCGGAGCGATTGAACTTTGGGAGCGATCTTCGAGAGGAAAAATGGCGCGGTGCGCGGCCAAGTATCCGCCGCTGCTGAATCATGCACTCATCTTCACAACCGATGAGCGGTCGCTGCATGGATTTCCTGATCCTCTTACCTGCCCCGAGGGAGTCTCGCGCAAAAGTCTCGCCCTCTACTACTACACGTTCGAGAAGCATAAGAAGGCCGTAGTGCATTCCACAGATTATTTTGCGCGGCCGCAGGATGGCTGGGGAAAATCGGCGATGATCTGGCTGGATAAAAAAGCGGTCGACCTATATTCAAGGGCCAAGGCGCGATTTGGATTCTCGGACGAGTTCGCCAGCAAAGTGCTGGGATTTTTATCCAAGAAAAAATAGAGCCGCAGGACTTCGAGACATCCGTCGTCCCTCCCCCGGGACGAAATACTCCTCCGCTCAGCGCGACAGGACAACTACAGCCGCAACCCCACCACCGTCGCGCCGCCGCCGCCCTCGTTCTGCGGAGGCTCGGCTACTGACTCTACGTGCGGATGCTGCAGCAGGGCTTGACGCAATGCTTTGCGCAGGATGCCCATGCCGCTGCCGTGGACTACGCGCACGCGCGGCAGGCCGGCTAGAAATGCGCGGTCGACGAACTTCTGGACTTCGCGGGTCGCGTCGTCCACGTTGTAACCGATGACGTTGATTTCCGATGGCGCGCTCTGACTTTCGTTTTCGAGCGATACGGAAATTCCTCTGGCTCGCGCCGCCTGTACCGGGGAATCGGCGGCGCTCGGGGCGCTAATCACGACGGCAGCAATGTCGTCGCGCGCGATCTTCATCTTCATCGCGCCCATTTGCACCTCGAAGTGATTGTCGTCCAACTTGCGCGAGACGCGCGCTGTGCGGCCGGTTGATTTAAGCTTGACGCTGTCGCCTTCGGCGATGTGCTTTGCAACCTGCGGTTGCGCGTAGGGATCGTTCTGGTCGGCGCCGCTGGCGTGCGCTACCACGGTAGAATCAAATTGCTCGCGAAATTCGCGGCGTAACTTGGCGATGCGGCGCTCGGCGTCTTTCGAAACCTTCTGCGCGGCGGCGCGATCCCGGATGGCATTCACGGCCTCGCGCGCCTGATATTCGAAGTCGCGCAGCACGCTTTCCAGCTTTTTCTCCATTTCGCGGATTTTGGCTTGCTGATCTTTCTTGCCCTCGGTTGCGAGACGAGCTTTTTCGCGATCGACTTCCTCCTCGCGTATTTTCAGGCGCAGGCGTTCGCTTTCCGCTTCGCGTAAGCCTGCGTGGAGTTTGTCCAGGAACTCGCCAACATCGCGGGCTTGCGTGCCCAACCGCGTCCGCGCCGCGTCGATGATCGCCGGGTTTAATCCCAGCCGCTGTGCGATGTTGATTCCCGCGGAAGCTCCGGGCACTCCCATCTTTAATTCGTACGTGGGCTGCAATGTGATCTCGTTGAAGCCGACCGAGGCATTGATTACACCCAAAGTATTCGCGCCGTAAACCTTCAGCGACGTGTGATGGGTCGAGATCACCGTCATGCAGCCGATGCGGGCGAAGTGTCCGGCAATCGCGACGGCCAGCGCTGCGCCTTCTTCGGGATCGGTTGCTGAACCCAGTTCGTCCAGCAACACGAGTGACTGCGGCGTCGCGGTGCGGGAGATGAAATCGATATTGGTGACGTGCGCGGAGAAGGTCGAGAGATTCTGCTCGATCGATTGGTAGTCGCCGATATCGGCGAGCACTGCGTCGAACACGGGCATTTCTGCGCGATCCGCTGGGATCGGCATTCCGGACTGGCCCATCAATGCGAGCAAGCCCATCGTCTTAAGTGTGATTGTTTTGCCCCCTGTGTTGGGGCCGGTAATCACCAGCTGTCGGCAGGCGCCTTCGAGTTCGATGGTGACCGGAACTACGGCAGCGCCTTTCAGCTTCAGGTTGTGCTCCAGCAGCGGGTGGCGCGCGTTGTGCAGTAGCAGGCGAGCTTCGCTCAGCTGCACCGACACACAGTTGTAATCTTCGGCAAGACGGGCTTTGGCAAATTGCAGTTCCAGCTGGCCGAGTATCTCGGCTGAGGCCAGGATTGCGACTGCCTGCTCGCCGATGCGCCGCGTCATTTCGAGCAGGATGCGATGAATCTCGGTGAGCTCTTCGTCGAGTAACCGGACCAGTTCGTTATTCTGCTCGATGGTCTCGAGCGGCTCGACGAAGACGGTCTGTCCACTGGAGCTTGCGCCGTGCACGACGCCCTGCACTCGCCGCTTCTGCTCGATCTTCACCGGAATGACAAAGCGCTCGCCGCGGATCGTCACCAGTTCGTCCTGCACGGCGCCGTCTTCTGCCAGTCGACGCAAGTATCCGCGCAGCGATTCCTGAATCCCTCGCCTTTGTTTTTCGATCTCGCGACGAATGCGCGCCAGTTCCGGCGAAGCGCGATCTTCGAGCGTTCCATCGGGCTGAATTTTGTTCCGAAACGAACGCAGAAATTCTGTGAAATCGGGAATACCTTCTGAAAGCGCCTGAATGCGCCGCCATTCCAATCTCATGGTTGCCGGAGGATGAAGGGCGATCTCGCGCCATTCGGCGGCGCGATCTACTCCCAGCAGTATGTCGCGGATCTCCGTCGTTTCCAGGACGGATCCAGCGATTCGGGATCGCTGAATCGACTTTGTAACATCCAGCAGGCCGGAAAACTCGAAGCGGCCTCCGACGCGGCGGAAGGCGCGCACCTCTTCGGTTAGTTCTTGTTGCTCGCTGATCCAGGAAGAATCGGTCGAAGGCGCAAGGGTTGCGATTTTCCCCAGGCCCAGCGGCGAGGAGGCGTATCCGCGCAGGAGTTCGCGCAGGGCGTCGAACTCCAGAACGCGCGCGGAATTGTGGATCAGCGGTTGAGACATCGGAATTTATGTTACAGGAATGGCGGGATCGGTGAAGAAGTGATGCTTTCGCAAAGCTGCAAGAAAATCTTTACCAGAGAGGGCGCATAGGAACACGGCGTGCTCTGCTTGTCTCCCTATGAATGAGCTGCTGCCAGCGCCTGGGGATCGGCAGAAGCGGCCACGGGCAGGCGCAGTAAAAATATGGCTCCCCCCTCTGGTTTGTTGTTGCAGGTAATTTGCCCCCGATGATCCTGGACCACGCCATAGACGGCGCTCAGTCCCAAACCCGTACCTTTGCCGATCGGTTTCGTGGTGTAGAAAGGATCGAAGACGCGATGTGGCTCTTTGACTCCTGGGCCGCTGTCGGAAAACAGGACAATGACTTCGTCGTGCTCTTGCTGAGCGCTGACTCGAAGCAATCCGCCGCCGGACTCCTCGAGCGCATCCAGGGCATTTTCGACGATCTGAACGAAGGCTTGAAACAACCTGTGGCCGTCGCCCCATACCATGGGCAGCTTCGGGTCGACCGCAATCTCGATGCGAATTCTCTGATCGTGCTGCTGCAAATCGCGCATCTGCACGCTGCGCTGCAGAAGCATGCATAAATCCACCATCGCCTTCTCTCCGGAACTTTGTTGCGCGAAGCTGAGAAGGTTCGAGATCAGGTCGCGGGTTCGCTGGGAGTGGATCACGATCTTGCGCACTAACGCATCTTGTTCGCTGGTCAGCCGCTGATTCGACCACAGTTTCTCTGAAGATTCCATGATCGCGGTGAGCGGATGATCGATCTCATGCGCGGCACCCGCAACCAGCTCTCCCAAAGAAGCCAGTTTTTCTCTTTGCACAAGATGGCTCTGCAGGCGTTGCTCGTTCTCGAAGCTGCGCCGTGAATTGCCAAGAAGATGGATAAGCGCCTGATCCTGAAGATACTGACGCACAAAGACGAATACTCCCAGGACGAGCATTGCCGCTAATACGGCAAACAGGCGGAATTTGCGAGCCGGCGCCGGCGAGGTATCCCACAGAAAAGCCCACAATCCTAGCACCGGCAAAGAGAGAATGGCCAGCGTGGCAAGCCTCCATACCATGGCACCCCACTTGTCGTCTCCCTGAGTGATTGCGGCTTCCGGCTGCCACTGGCGAGCGGTCAGCGCAGTTGCCGCCATCCAGCTTACTGCACCAATCAGCGGAACGTCGTACAGACATCCCGTGTAATAGCCCCCATTTGTAAGAGTCAGGTTCTCTTCCCCCGAGACCACCGCGTACAACAAACTTGCGCCCAGCAAGTTCAGGTACACGATTTTCCATCCTGAGAGCGCGCCGCGGGTGGCAATCGCCAGCACCAACACCAGCACACCGCTCTCCGCCAGATAGAGTGAGCAATAGTTCCTGTCGTACGCCGCAAAATTAGCTGAGACATATTGCGAAGGGAAGACAATGAACGCATACAGGAATACCCACCAAACCAGCAACAGGAGAAAGTCCAGCGTGCCGACACGGAATTTCTGCTCGCCTTCAGTCCGATGCGGACGCAGCCCAACCGCCGCGATCATCGGAATCAGGTGCAGGAACAGAAATACATCCATGACCCACGGATCTGGCACGTCGGCGCGGCGCAGCACCTCGTAATAGACCCATCCGGCCTGATGAGATGCCCAGAGAACGCTCCCCGCCGCCATCAGTGCCCAGAAGCGGAGGTAGGCGCCCTGTTCCGATAATGCGTTGGCCAGCATGGTCGCACCAACCGCCAGGATCAGCAGAAGGTATCCCACATCAAAAATCGCGGTTAGCGCCGCACCACGCGGCAATATAAGAGATATTGCGCCGAACGCCAGCGTAGTGGCACCGGCGAGCGCAAACCAGCGATATCGTTGGAGCAGACTCATCCGCTTCCATTTTATGGAGAAGGCTGAAGATTCCCAGATCGCTTCGGAGTACGGCAGGTTACTTTAGTCACCCGGTCCTCGCGGTTCAGATCCGCAGTCAGTGACGCCGATGGAAGCTTCAGCGGGAAGCAAGTCCTGTTAGAATCAACGGTTAAGAGGCGGTCAATTCCCGCCAGGGTGGTTTCTATGGCCTTTCCGGTAACTCGTCTTCGCCGTCTGCGCCGAACCGATCAGCTTCGCAACATGGTGCGAGAGACCCGTCTTACGCCTGACGCTTTTGTTTACCCGATGTTTGTTTGCCCTGGGGAAGGGATACGCAAGGAAGTACGTTCCATGCCGGGAGTATTCAATTTGTCGGTGGATGAGGCAGTGAAGGAGGCGCAGGAAGTTCGTTCCCTGGGCGTGCTCTCGGTGATTCTGTTCGGACTTCCCGACAAAAAAGATGACGTGGCCACTGGTGCATGGGCGGAAGATGGCATCGTGCAGCAGGCGGCGCGCGCGATGAAGGGCGAAGTGCCCGACCTGGTTCTGATGGGCGATGTGTGCCTCTGTGAATACATGTCTCACGGACACTGCGGGATTGTGCGCAAGACGGCCGCACCGCAATCGCTGGGCGCTGCCGCCATCGCGGTGCGGGTTACGAACGTCGCTCCCGAAGAGAAGAAAAAAGCAATCGACAAAGCGGCAGCGGCGATCACTGCCCGTCTCGCGCAACCCCAATTCGAAATCGACAATGATGCCAGCCTGGATCTTCTGGCCCGGACTGCGGTTTCGCTCACTCGAGCCGGGATCGATATCATTGCCCCGTCTGACATGATGGATGGCCGGGTAGCCGCGATCCGCCGGGCCCTCGACGAGGCCAGCTTCGCGAACACTCCCATTCTTTCGTATGCCGCGAAATTTGCCTCCGGATTTTACGGTCCCTTCCGTGAAGCCGCTGACTCCGCGCCTCAGTTCGGAGATCGCAGGTCTTATCAGATGGATGGGGCTAACGTGCGCGAAGCTATGCGCGAAATTGAACTCGACATTGAAGAAGGTGCGGATATGATCATGGTGAAACCTGCCATGCCATATCTCGATGTTATCGCCGCTGCGCGCGAGCGCTTCGACCTTCCCCTCGCGGCGTATCAGGTCTCCGGAGAATACGCCATGATCGAGGCCGCCGCCCGCAATGGCTGGATCGAGCGCGACCGCGTTATGATGGAATCGCTTCTTAGCATTCGCCGCGCTGGCGCCAGCATTATCCTTACTTATCACGCGAAGGACGCTGCCAGATTGTTGGCGTGAAAGTCCTTCTTACTTACTGCTTACAGTCCGACGCAGGAGGTATTACAGTCAGACCCTAGAGTAGTTTGTCCCTAGCCGTCTCCCTGTCTTCGCGACACCCGATAAACCCAGGTCAACCGTCAGCCCCTGAGGCTTGAATACAGCAACTATTTCGCGTCCATCGCCATCTACTCTGCGGTCGAAGTGCTACCTGGAGTTCGAGTCCAAAACTGCCAGCCATACCTGATTTTGAGGGATGTCCTATGACTGCCACAGCGTCTAAAGCACTGCAAAAAACAATTTCGGGCTGTTGTTTAGGTCTGGCGGTTGCCATAACGCTAACTGCGTGTGGGGGTATGGGCAATTCATCCAGCAGTCCGCCACCCGCGGTAAGCGTCTCGCTGAACCAATCTTCGGTGAATCTTACGGTTGGAACCACGACACAATTTACCGCTACGGTCGCGAACAGCACAAACACCGCAGTGACGTGGTCTGTTGATGGCGTAACAGGTGGAAATTCTGCATCGGGTACGATCAGCGCGGCAGGGCTATACGCGGCTCCATCCAAGACTGGAAGTCACACGGTCACAGCCGCTAGCGTCGCTGATACATCCGCAACCGCCAAAGCTGCGGTTGCAGTGGGACTTGTCTCTGTAACTCCCGCGTCAAGTCTGGTTGCTCCGGGAGGGATGCAGCAATTCAGCGCTACCATTCAAGGCTTCTCTAACTCGGCGGTGACCTGGTCAGTTGACCAAGTCAGCGGCGGGAATTCCGCTGTCGGCACAATCACTGCGTCGGGCATGTACACTGCGCCATCCGTGGCGGGGAACCACACGATCACGGCTACCAGCGTTGCTGACCCCTCGGCGAGGGCGAACGCGAGTCTTACAGTCGAAAGTGTGTCGATCTCTATCTCTCCAGTGTCAGCGGTCTTGGCTCCGGCAGGCACGGAGCAATTCGCAGCGACCATTCCGGGAGCTTCTAACCCTGGTGTCACTTGGTCGGTGGACCAGGTCAGCGGTGGAAATTCGACTACGGGTACGATTACTGCAGCGGGCCTGTACACGGCGCCAGCGCAGCCGGGAACTCACACTATCACAGCCACAAGCGCTGCCGAGCCCTCGGTAAGCGCAAGTGCCACCATAGCAATTATTACTATTGCGATTTCGCCGGCGACGGGGATGCTGCCCGCGTCGTCCAGCGAGCAGTTCACGGCAACCCTTCAGGGATCCGCCAACAGCCCTATCACTTGGCTAGTCGACCAAATCACCGGCGGAAGCGCTACGGTCGGCACCATCTCCTCCACCGGCCTTTACGCAGCTCCGGCACAGCCAGGCAGCCATATCATTACCGCGGCCTCCACCTTGAACGCCTCTGTAGCCACGAGTGCTACGGTTAGCGTATTTGCGTTTACAGTCTCGCCGGCAGCCGTGACCGTTGCACCGTCGGGAAACGAGCAATTTACAGCGACCATCCAGGGACTGTCGCCGACCACGGTTACCTGGTCGGTGGATGGCGTTGCGGGCGGCAGCGCCGCCACCGGAACTATCAGCGCAAGCGGCCTGTATAGCGCCCCTTCCACGATTGGAGCTCACACGATCAAGGCAACCAGTAATGCTGACACTTCGGCGAGCGTTTCGGCCTCACTGACCGTAATCAACGCCAGCCAGGCCGCGGTGCTCACTTATCACAACGACGATGCTCGCGATGGCTCCTACCTGGAGGAGGTATCATTGACACCATCGAACGTCAACGCAAACCAATTCGGTAAGCTGCTTTCCTATCCGGTGGATGGTCAGATTTACGCACAGCCGCTGTACCTTTCACAGGTCAGCATCAGCGGGAGCACGCACGATGTCGTCTATGTCGCAACTCAGAACAATAGCGTCTACGCTTTCGACGCCGACGCAACTACCAATCCTACGACCTTCTGGCACGACAATTTCGGACCGCCGATCGGAGCATACGATTCGGCAGGGCCGTGGCCGACTGTAGGTATCTTGTCGACGCCGCTCATCGATGCAACTACTAACACGATCTATCTTGTAGTCGAGACCACACGCGTCACAAGTGGTTCTCCGTTCTATTTGTACGCACTCGATGTAACAACCGGCGCAGAACGAATACCGCATATCTCGATCACTGCCACCGATCCGAATGATTCCGCCGAAAGCCTTGAAGCAGCATGCTATCAACGCATGGGTCTCGCTCTGAATCCCGTTACTAACTGGATCTACGCAGCGTTCGGGAGTTGTGCGCATGGCTGGTTATTGGCCTACGACAAAAGTACGCTTGCGCAAAAGGCAGTCTTCAACGTTACATCGGGTGCGGCCGGCGGAGGGCTTTGGGGTAGTGGTGCGGCCCCTGCGATTGATGACGCGACTGGGAATGTGTATCTGATGAGCGGCACTGATTACGACGACGCGTGGATATCAAAGCCCCCGACATTCGCGCAGACCGGTTATAACGATTCGTTCCTGTACCTGAACTCAACTACCCTTGCGGTAGAGAGTTCCTTTACTCCGGACGATAACTACACCTTATCCGAGTACGATGTCGATTTAGGAAGTGGAGGAACGGTGCTGGTTCCGGGCAATCCGCAATATCCCCAGGAACTCATCGGAGGAGGGAAAGACGGCAACATATTTGTCGTCGACCCATTGAACATGGGCGGATTTAACTCTACCAACGCTGTTCTGCAAATCGTGCAAACCGGTACCCAGCAGTACAACAATATTTTCTCGACTCCAGTTTATTGGAACGGAACCATCTATTACCACTGCAACGCTGACGTGCTGCGGGCCTTCAGTTGGAACGCTGTCGCTGCCGCGGGTCAGCAGCTGTCGACACAGCCCGCGTCCGCGGGTTCCGCGGTCTTCGGCATGCATGGCGCAACCGCGTCGCTCTCAGCGAACGGCACCGCCAATGGCATTGTCTGGGACATCGATAACTCGACTTATGTCGGGACTGCTCCAACTACAAGTGGACAGTCAGTGCTGCACGCCTACGATGCTACTAACGTTGCCAACGAGCTTTATAACAGTTCGCAAGCGGCGGGCGGCCGTGACACTGCGGGACAGGCTCTCAAGTTCACCGTGCCCACGATCGCGAATGGAAGAGTGTTCGTTCCGACCGCGACGGAACTCGATATTTATGGGCTGTTGGCTCCATGACGGGCCGGAGAAAATCGCTCGCGGGTGAGGAAGACGACCACAGAGGCTAAAGCTGTGCTGCCTTCGACTGCTTAGGCAGCCCTGAAGGGCCTCTTCGACCGTCGTGGATGCATTTGTGAGTAGTTCCGCAGTCGCGAAATATCTGTATTGCGATAAGGCCGCTGCTTTCAGAGCATCGGCACCATTTTCGACGCTGGCGTGATCCGGATAGATTCCAAACACTATTGCAGTGTTCCCGGAACACAATTTCACCGGCGACGGCGAAAGGGATACGCTCTTCGTCGAATATGGACGTTTCGTGGCACGCGCGCAGGGAAGAAGCTTTATATGCCTTCCGTACCGGTGGAGGTTCTGCGCGTTTCGGTAGAGAAACGATCCCGAACCCGATCGCCGATGTCCTGTACCTTTTCCCCGATTTGGCTACGGATTTCCTCACCGCTTGCAGGGGCAAACAAGATGGCGGCACCAATTCCGACACCCACTCCGGCGGCGAAGGTAAGAGCATTGCGGAGAGTGTGATCTTCGCCGGCATACATGTCTCGGGCTTGGTCGCGGAGCTCCGATACCCGGTCGCTGGCGTGGTCAACGCCGTCGGCAACGCGGTCGCGCATTTCCTCGGCGACGCTCTCGGTCTGTTCCAGCAAATAGACCGCGGTTTTGAGAACTGACTTCAGCAATTTGTTCATTTTCATAGGCCCCTCGCAGTGAATCGTGAAATCAAGTATATGAGGGTTAGTTGCAGAAAGCGGCACGGATGTGAGCATTCGATGAAATTATTTGTGGCTCGTATGGCTCGGGGATTAACAATGGCGATCGAGGATCTTTCGGTCCTAATTACTCGATTGAGCGGTGATGGCCCTGCCTCGGCTTCGGCACCGCGTGGACGGAAGGCACGTAATTCGGCTAAGCGCCGGCTGCGCTTTGATTCTGGAACTTGACCTCGACCAGTTTGCGGTCGTCGTCGGAGACGTTGAACATGGAGCGCGGTTTGAGGCTCATGAAGCTGGCCACAAATACCTCGGGAATCTGACCGATGCGGGTGTTGTAGGTGTTGACATCGTCGTTGAAGAACTCGCGGCGGTCAGCGATGTGGTCTTCCAACTGGCTGATGCGGTTTTGCAGCTTGAGAAAGTTTTCGTTGGCCTTGAGCTGAGGATAATTCTCCGCGACGGCAAACAAGCCGCGCAGCGCTCCCGTCATCATTAAGTCCGCTTGCGCTTTCTGCCCGATGCTGGCGGCATTCATTGAAGCGGCCCTCGCCTGGGTTACCGCCATCAGCGTCTGCTGCTCATGCTGCATGTAGCCTTTCACGGTCTCAACCAGGTTTGGAATCTCGTCGTGCCGCTGTTTGAGGAGCACGTCAATGTTAGCCCACGCGCGGTCGTTGTCGTTGCGCAGCCGCACCAGTTCGTTGTAGAGAATGACGACGTACACGAGTACTCCCACGACGAATAGTAAAAACGCCGCCCCTTCGATCACGCTGCTATCCATTGTTCCCTCGTTTTACCGTGAATGCTCAAGTGAAACAGGAGTTGGAGCAGACGTGCAAGTAGCTGACTGGCCAGCGACCGAGGTCACGCCACCAGGGGTTACCGATCACCGATGGAAGGAAAAGAAAGTTGTAGCGGGAACAAAATATGTTCCAACATCGTAAGCGTATCGAAACTGCGAACAAGAGTTCGTATCGTCCCTATGCGACTCGACGCCGTAATTCTGCATCTACCCGGCACTGACGTGCCGGGCTATCCTACGCCGCACCTTCGAGGCTTGAACTGGAGGTTCCGTTCCGAACACTTCCCCCAGAGTTCCGTTCTCACGCACAAAGGCGAAGCCCGGTTTCTCCCGCGCCGTCAGGGCTTGTGGGGAGTCAGATCGCAGGCGTGTTTGAACTCGTCCAGGTTCAAACCTGCCGGAGAGAATTCGGCGATGGCGTAGCCGGTTCTAGTCCTGACTTCCACATTGAAAACCTCGGCGCCGATCGCGCCGCGAACCGTGCCCTTGTCCATGGCGAGGAAGCGATCGCGTACCCAATTCCAGCCCTTGTGGTCGTGGCTGCCATCGATGCGGACCATGACCTCCATCTTAGGCTGGCCCCAGAAGCCGGGATAGTCGGGGTGTCCAAGGCGGGCGCCGGGATTGAAGTCGGCGTATTGGTATTTGCCGTTGGTGCAGACGATTTCGACACGTGGTTTGTAGTCTGGGTCTTCGCGCAGGTAGTTGTTCGAAAGCAGCTCGAAGCGAACCTTTTTCGCGGCGGTCATCTTGTCTTCCGAGCGAAACTCCATCCATTTGCCGCCGGCGCTGACGCCATCCTGTTCATCCTGGTAAGGGCTCATCGAGCCCTGCTGAGCCACGGCCGAAACCGCCGCCGCAGCAATTATCACGAAGGTCGCGAACACTACTCCCGCAGCCAGGGCACACTTCTCCCCACTCTGAAGCAAGCGCAATTCTTTCAAGGTCTCCTCCCGCGCAAAGAACATCTTCAGTCATTGAACCCGAACCACTACGAAAAGTTGTATAGCACGACGGATCTTTGGCTGTTACACATATTTACACTCGCCGTTAAGTCAAGCGGAGATCCTTCGCTCCGCCTGAAAAACGGGCCGCGTTCCGGATGATGCCGTAGTGTAAAGATAAAGAGCCAACCTGTACCACCATCTTAAAAGCTGTCACCATTCTGTCAGCATCATTGCGTTTTGATCTTCAGATCGATGTAGACCTCCGAGCGGTCGTCGAACTGGCTGACGGACTTGCTGTCGCTCTTGTGGCCCTGGTACTGGGCGTAGACTTCATAATCCACGTTGGACAGGCCCGGGAAACGGTAGGTGCCATCCTGGCCGATGATGTAGGTCTTTACGGCGTGGGTACGTGTGTCGGTCAGGTAGACGATCGCGTTCGGCACGGGATTATCCTGCTGATCGAGCACTTTGCCGTAGAGCAACCGGCCCTGCTGCTTGTCTTTCTTGTCGGGAGCCGCATAGGCAGCCACGGATATCACGAGAACGAGCGCGCCGACGATTAGGGGAACCTGGTTGAGGGCGCGTCTGGGAGTCATGGAAATCTTTTCCCCTCTGCTCTTTAGTTCTTTAAGTTCTTTAGTTCGAATTCTCTAACGCGTGAGGTGCAAGCTCATATCCACGCGTTCGTCATACTCTACGTGGACCGTGACCTCTTCCGCCAGATGCAATGCATGTCCATCTTCCGTCTTGACGCTCTTCAGATCGGGCTCGATCTGATAGTCGGCTTCACCGGCAGGAACCCGCTGGGCGAATTCACCAGCGTGGTCGGAATAGACCTCCCACTTCGGCTTTTTATCGGGCACGCGGCGAATGCTGACTTTGACGCCATAGACGGGGCGATTATCCGGTCCCCAGACCGTGCCGAAGATGAGGGCATACGGGTCCGTCGGTTTTAGCTTTTTAGTCGCCGGCGCGGCGTTGACTGCCGGCAACAACTGTGGACCAAGAGTAGAGACGGCAAGGACAAGCAGCAGATAAAAGGCGGAACGGCGTGCGGATGAACCGTTTCGGTAGACGTTAGGCGTCGTCACCGTCTTCGCTCTCCACTTCCTCTTCCTCTTCGACGTAGCCGGCCTCAACCGCTTTCAACTCCAACGGACTGGTCGTCACTACTTCGAAGTCCGTACCACACTCGGGACAAGAAACGATTTCACCCTCATCGACCTCTTCTTCTTCCACATCCAAATCAGTTTCGCATTCGGGACAAAGTACCATGATTCCTCCGCTTCCTTAGATACACTTGTTAATATTTAGATTCTCCCTAACCGAAGTCAAGGGGCGAATTCTGTAGGGCGGGATTTCGCTACTGGTTTGGAGGGACTGGTTTAGAGGGCTGGATCAGCTTACCCTCCGTTCGGCAGAAATCTAACACGATTCTGACAGACGGGGAAACAGGAATGCCGCTTAATTTCGTATTGAGGAGAGTTGCATGATCTCATCTCGCAGAAAACGACTGCGGCCTGCTGTTGTCATCCTGGCGGTGGCCGCCAGCATTGGGGCGGTAGCACAGAATCAGCCGAAATCCAGTGCTGCGGAACCCATGGCACTGGATAGTCACATCTCGGCTGCGTTGCAGCAGGTTTCAGCGGAGCGCATCCGCGCGAATGTTGAGAAGCTGGTAAGCTTTGGAACCCGGTCGACGATCTCAGCGCAAGATGCGGCCGCAATTGCTTCTGGGCGCGGCATCGGCGCGGCGCGGGAGTGGATCAGGTCGGAATTCGAGCGGTATTCCAAGGATTGTGGCGGCTGCCTCGAGGTGAAGGTTGACAGCTTCACCGAACCCGCTGCGGACCGGATTCCCCAGCCGACCGTCATCACCAATGTTTATGCGGTTCTGAAAGGAACCGATGCGGGGAACGCGAAGCGGATCGTGCTGGTGACCGGGCACTATGATTCGCGCAACAGCGACATACTCGACGTAAAGGGCGACGCGCCGGGGGCGAACGACGATGCCAGTGGAGCGGCCGTCAGCCTGGAGTGTGCGCGGGTCCTGAGCAAGATGAAATTTCCCGCGACGATTATTTTTCTGACGGTCGCTGGCGAGGAGCAAGGTCTGAACGGCAGCCAGCACTTCGCCAAAATGGCTAAGGAACAAGGGTGGAACCTGGAGGCGGCGCTGAACAACGATATCGTGGGCGGCGACAAGAGCGCCGAGCAGGATCACGCTGTGGTCCGAGTGTTTTCCGAGGGCTTACCGGCTGCGGCCACGGAGCCGGAGATTCGAAGGATTCGCGGCTTGGGCGGGGAGAACGATTCCGCATCGCGGCAACTGGCGCGCTATATCGACGATGTGGGTAGTGCCTACGACGTCGGGGTAAAGCCCATGCTGGTCTTCCGGCTGGATCGCTACTTGCGCGGAGGCGACCACTCTTCGTTCAATCAGCAGGGATTCGCGGCTGTGCGCTTCACCGAATTTCGCGAGGACTTTCATCACCAGCATCAGAACGTGCGCACCGAGAACGGCGTTGAATATGGCGATCTCACTAAATTTGTGGACTTCGACTATGTCGGGCGGGTAACGCGGCTGAATGCGGCTACGCTGGCCGCGCTGGCGTCGGGGCCGGCGCCACCGTCGAATGTGCATCTGTTGACGAAAGACCTGGAGAATGATTCGACGCTGGCTTGGGAGAGTTCTCCCGGAGGATTAGCTACCGGCTATGAAATTCTCTGGCGCGGGACGACCAGTCCTAAATGGGAGTACGTCCAAAAGGTTGGCGCTGTCAATCGTGCGACCTTGAAGCTCTCGAAGGATAATGTAATCTTTGCAGTGAGGGCCGTGGATGAGCAGGGACACAGGAGTCTGGCCGTCGTTCCCGCACCGGAACGCTAGGGAGCGGGTAACCTGATAAGATGAAACGAAGAATGCAGCCTCGTCCGGAGTTGTGCTTCTCTCCGTCGCCATCCAACCACTGAACCCTATGCCACGCGGACGGTCCATGACGTTGAGTTTTCCGCCGTTCACGCGGTGGGTGAAGCGGCTGGTCATTATTTGTGCGGCCGTTTATTTTCTGCAGGTGGTATTGGGTGCTGTAGCCCCGCAACTGGCGCGGGACGTGGAGGTCTATTTCGGGCTGGTTCCGTTCTTCGTGCTGCACTATGTATTTGTGTGGCAGCTCGTCACATACTCCTTTCTGCATGCCAGTGTAGGACATTTGCTGTTAAACATGCTCACGCTGTGGATGTTTGGCTCACAGGAGGAACAGGATTGGGGCTCACGCAAGTTTCTGGAATTTTATTTTTTCTGCGTGATCGGCGCGGGACTGGTGACTCTGGCGGTCTCTTACACCGGCCTGCCGGGCGCCTCACCGACGGTTCCTACTATCGGCGCTTCGGGCGGAATCTACGGATTGCTGATCGCGTTCGGCATGCTATATGGCGATCGCGAGGTATTTCTCTTCCCGTTTCCGTTCTCGATCAAAGCGAAGTACCTGGTGGGGATCATCATCTTCGTAGTGGTGATCGCGACCTTCCAGCCTTCTCAAGGCGGGGTAGCGAACTTCGCACACCTGGGCGGACTGCTGTTTGGATTTCTCTACATCAAGCTCGTTCCCAGCCGCGGACTGATGTTTGGAGCGTCTGAACGATACTTCAGCATGCGCAATGAATATTACCGCTGGCGACGGCGGCGCGCAGCGAGGAAGTTTGAAGTCTACATGCGCAAGCATGACCGCGACGTTCATTTCGATGAGCATGGCAACTACGTTCCCCCAAATGATGAGTCGCGCAAGGGGGATGGGGGATCGAAGTCAGGCTGGGTGAATTAGAACTCCGTTGGTTTCGTAAAAACGTTGGATGACAGAGTTTCGCGGTACTGGTGAAATCCTTCAACCCGCGAAAAATGCCTGAGATTCTTTTAGGATGCGTGCCGATAACCCTTCGTGCGTTGCCTTGCCCTTGAATCCTAAATCGTGACCAGCCCCTTCGACGGTCAGAAGCTTTGTCTTTCCAGGGATCAGCTTCAACGCCTGCTCGATTTCCGCGATCGATCCGAAAGGATCGCGCGTGCCTTCGACGAAGAGCGCAGGAGTGTGCAGGGTGAAAAAATGCTGAGTGCGGAGCTGGTCGGGCTTGCGCGGAGGATGCAAGGGATAGGAAAGCAAGAGCAGGCCAGCGGCGCTCTCCGGTTGCTCGGCGCAGAGCATGCTGGATTGGCGTCCGCCATAGGAGTGGCCGCCGAGAAAGAGGCGGCCTGTGGCCAAATTCTTGAGTGCTGCGACTGCATTCTTCAGTCCGGCACGATCGCGCTTCGCATCGCCCGGGCCAGGTGGTCCGTAAGGACGATCCTGGCGGTAGGGCAGATCGACGCGCAGAACAAAGTAACCGGCTTCGGCAAATGTTTCGGCTAGAGCGACAAGCAGCGGAGACTGGCAATTCGATCCAGCGCCATGACTCAGAACCAAGCCGTCGCCGTTGGGGTTGGCGGGCCGATGCAGAAGGCCGCGCACGAACGGGTCTGAGGAAACATCGGTGAAGACCTGCGGAGTGGAGTGAGTCGACGCGGACGACGGTGGTCCTTCTGTTTTGGGCCGACGTTTGAAAAATGATGGCGATTTCATACGCCGACCTCTTCCAGCTTCTCGTAAACTTTCAGGATTTGAATTTCATTTCCCAAACGAGCCCAACAACGAAGCAACTCAGGATCCTCATAAGCGGTAAGGCGCGCCTGCTCGGAGTTCCAGTAGCGGAGCAACACATAATTATTACCACTGTGGTAAAGAAGATCGCGCCCATATCCGTTTTTCGCGATGATCACGTTGAGTTCGCGGATGGTCGCGAGCGATGCCGCCTCCATGCCGGGCAGAGGTTCCCAGATTGCGATGGATAGGCATCCCTGAGACATACTATCCGCGATTATAGCTTGCGCGTGGCGTTGCGCCGCGGGCGAGAGGAACGGCGCTTGCCTCTTCCGCGGTCACGGTGTGGAGACGCATGAAGTTTGTGGAACCGGAAGCCTGGCGTGTTCCTGCGACGACTCCTAACACATCTCCAGACTTGAGTAATCCGCGGCTTAGCAATTCATGTTCGGCGACATCCACCATGCTATCGGTGGAAAGTCCCTTAGCGCATTTCATGGGATGCGCGCCCCAGTAAAGATTGGTGCGTTGAGCCACCGTAGAGCTCGGGGTGAAAGCGTAGATGGCGGCTTGCGGCCGATACTTGGAAATCATGCGGGCGGTATTGCCGGTTTCGGTGAAGACAGCGATCGCGCCCATGGGCAGATCTTCGGCTGCGTGGGCGATCGATTCGCAGATGGTCTCGGCGACGGAAAGGCCTCTACGGTCGCGCCGTCTGCGAGGCGGAGTCAATTCTTCCATGTTGCTCTCAGCTTCGATTACGATGCGCGACATCATCGCGACGGCTTCGCGGGGATAGCGGCCGCTGGCGGTTTCGCCCGACAGCATAACTGCATCGGTGCCATCGAAGATGGCATTGGCCACGTCACTGGCCTCTGCGCGCGTGGGACGCGGGTTTTCGATCATCGACTCGAGCATTTGCGTGGCGGTGATTACGGGCTTGCGCCACACGGATGCGCGCCGGATGACGTGCTTCTGAATAACCGGCACCTTTTCTGGCGCCATTTCCACGCCGAGATCTCCACGCGCGACCATGACTCCGTCGACTGCTTCCAGAATCTCTTCGAGGTGATCGATCGCCTGCGGTTTTTCCAGTTTTGCGATGAGAGGAGTATTACTGCCTTTGCCAACGACCATTTGTCGAACCATGTTCACGTCGGCAGCGGATCGCACAAAAGAAAGAGCAATCGCGTCTACGCCATGCTTGAGGCCGAACTCAAGATCTTTGCGATCTTTTTCGGTCAGGGCTGGAATGGACAACGCAGTGCCGGGAAGATTGATGCCCTGATGCTCGCCTAAAGTTCCCCCATTCAAAACGTCGCAGACCACATCTTTGCCGCGCACCGTGCGCACGCGCAACTCGATCAGGCCATCGCGCAGAAGAATGCGCGCGCCCGCGGTTACCTCAATGGCGAGATCGGGAAACGTGGTGGAGATGCGGGTGGGCGTGCCGGTGATGTCGCGCGGAGTAATGATTACGGTCGAACCGCTCTTGAGGTCGATGGGTTCGTGGCGCTCCAGGCGTCCAGTGCGGATCTTGGGGCCTTGCAAATCCTGCAAGACGCAGACCGTGCGATTCTCTTTTTCGGCGGCGCGGCGCAAGCGTTCGATGTTGCGGGCGTGATCTTCGTGCGAGCCGTGGGAAAAATTCAAGCGGGCAACGTCCATGCCCAGGCGAAAGAGATCGCGCATGGCTGCTTCCGAATGGCAGGCCGGACCGATGGTGCATATAATCTTGGCGCGGCGGCCGGGCGAAATCACACCGGTCGCGGCGGACGAAGGACGGTCAAGAATCGGGAAGTTGTTGGTTGCGAGATCGGACTTGCGTCGCTTCATCGGCTCCAGTCAGCTAAATCTTGGTAGAAACTATTGTAGCGGTTTAACGTCTCTAATTCGGGCAATAGCCAGCCAACTTCGCAGTGGTATTCATTTGGAATTTACATCCATGGATTACAAGATCGGCGGATTCTGCGCTTATCTGCCGCGCTCCTGTTCGTTCGAGCGATTCACAATTTAGCGTGATTGATTGCGGTCAATTCTTTTCCCAGCATAGCGCGCGGGGCCAGCATGGCATTAAATTCCGCTCCCACCAGGATCACGAGGGAAACCATGTACATCCATACCAGCAGGGCGATGGCGGCGCCGAGTGATCCGTAAATAATGCTGTAATCGGCGTAATGCCGGAGGTAAAAACCAAAGAGGAGCGTAGAGGAGAACCACATGCCGGTAGCGAGCGTTGCGCCAGGGAGTACGCTGTGCCAGGGTTGAGTGCGCGGGACGGCGTTGTGATAGATGAGCGAGATGACCGCAATGCTGGTGAGCGTGGCAATGATCCAACGGATCACAGTCCACATAAGCAAGATGTAAGGGCTGAATTCGCGCGCGGTGTAATAGAGGATGTCGGTTTCGATTTTGCTGCCAAAGGCGACCAGGAGAGTGGCGAAGGTCATGGGAAGAAGCGCAAAGATGACGAGAAGGAATGAGATTAATCGCTCTTTTACAAGTCCCCAAACTTTGGGCAACTCGTAGCAACGCCGGAAGCCTTCCATCCAGGAAATCATGACGCCGGAGGCGGTCCAAAGCGTGATTAAGGAGGTCGTGATTAGCACGCCCACCGGGCGTTGCGCTGCGCCGCGCAGAAAATTCATCGCTGTGCTGCTGCCGGCAGGCAGAATGCGGGATAAGGCGTAAGTGATCTCTCGCATGAAGGGAGCGCCCTTGCGCCAGGTCGCCAGGACCGAACCCACAATCAAGAGAGCTGGGAAAAAACTCAGAATCGAGGAATAGGCGGAAGCCTTGGCGATAGAAAACGCGTCGTGCTGGAAGGCACGCCAAAATGCCAATCGCAGAAGGCGCAGAAAGCGGAGCATCGCTGGCCCTAGCTTAGGGGGCGAGGACGCGAGTTGCAACGATGGAACCGGGCGGGGTTCCTCAATCGGCAATCGTTGCGCATTTGCGTGCATGGGTAATGGCTGTTGCTGTCATCTTGAGCGGAGTAGCCGTTCGCGGAGCGAACGGCTACGGAGTTGAAAGATCCCTAACGCTGCAACTCTGCTCTCGCGGTACTCGGCTGCATGATGAGGACTCCCTGCCAGGGTCAGCACAGTGCCACCCACCAGGGATCCTTCGACTACGCAGATGCTTCGCTTCGCGAACCACCTGCTCCGCTCAGGATGACAAATAACTACGGGGGCGAATCGATTCGCCCCCGGTATTGGCTCTATCTGGCTTACTCTGCTGCCAGTTCCTCGGTCTCGCCCTCGTGACGCATCATCTCGAGAGCGCGCTCGGCCTCTTCGTAAGCGGCCGAGACTTCCGCCTGTACCTTGGCCGCGGCCTCTTCCATTTCTGGCGAGAGGCGCACGTTTCGGTAGTACTCCATGCCGGTGCCGGCAGGGATGAGACGGCCGACAATGACATTCTCCTTGAGCCCGCGCAGGTGATCGACCGCTCCCTGAATGGAAGCTTCGGTGAGCACGCGCGTGGTCTCCTGAAAAGACGCCGCCGAGATGAACGAATCGGTCGAGAGCGAAGCCTTCGTGATGCCAAGGAGCAGCGGGCGCCCGGTAGCCGGCTTGCCGCCTTCCTTGATCACGCGCTCGTTCTCTTCGCGGAAGCGGAACTTATCGAGTTGCTGCTCCAGCAGGAACGTGGTGTCGCCCACGTCCTCGACCTTCACCCAGCGCATCATCTGGCGAACAATCACTTCGATGTGCTTGTCCGAGATGTTGACGCCCTGCAAGCGGTAGACCTCCTGGATCTCGTTTACCAGGTAAGACTGCAGCTCTTTTTCGCCGAGCACGGCGAGGATGTCGTGCGGGTTGAGCGGGCCATCCATCAGCGGTTCGCCCGCCTTGACGCGCTCGCCTTCCTGCACGTTGATGTGAACGCCGCGCGGCACCGAGTATTCCTTTTCCGTGCCGTTATCGGCCTGCACATACAGTTTGCGCTGGCCCTTCGAGACTTCGCCGAATTTCACCGTGCCATCGATCTCGCTGATGACCGCGGTTTCATGCGGTTTGCGTGCTTCGAAGAGTTCGACCACGCGCGGCAGACCGCCAGTGATGTCCTTGGTCTTCGTGGTCTCGCGCGGGATCTTGGCCAGAACGTCGCCCGGGAAAACCGTATCGCCGTCCTGCACCATCAAGTGAGCGCGCGAAGGCATGAGGTAGCGCTTGCTGCTCTTGCCTTTGACCACGACTGCCGGCTGGCGCTTCTCATCGGGAGAATCGCCCACCACGTGCCGTGACAATCCAGTGACCTCGTCCACTTCTTCGTGGAGCGTGACGCCCTCCTGCAAGTCTTTGAACTGCGCGGCGCCGCCGATTTCGGTCAGGATGGCGAAGGTGTAAGGATCCCATTCGACCATGACCTTGCCTTGCGTTACCGGATCGCCGTCATTGACCTTGAGCTTGGCGCCGTAGATCACGGAGTAGCGCTCGCGCTCACGGTTCTTCTCGTCGACCACGGCGATCGACCCCTGGCGGTTCATGACTACAAGATCGCCAGATTTCGACTTGACCGTTTGCAGGCCGATGAATCGCACCACGCCGTTGTTCTTGGCGTCGAGGCGCGACTGCTCGGAGACTCGCGATGCCGTACCACCGATGTGGAAGGTACGCATCGTAAGCTGCGTTCCCGGCTCGCCGATCGATTGAGCGGCGATGACGCCAGTGGCTTCGCCGAGTTCGACGAGGCGACCAGAGGCCAGGTTGCGGCCATAGCACATGACGCAGACGCCGCGCTTCGATTCGCAAGTAAGAACCGAGCGAATTTTCACGCGCTCGATTCCAGCAGCTTGGATTGATCCTGCGAGTTCTTCGGTGATCTCGTTGTTGATGTCAACGATCACGTTGCCGTCGTAGTCTTTGATTTTCTCGAGCGATACGCGGCCCACGATGCGATCGCGCAAAGGCTCGATAATTTCGCCGGCTTCGACAATACCCTGGACGTAAATACCGTCCACGGTGCCGCAATCGTATTCGCTGATGATGACATCCTGCGCCACATCGACCAGACGGCGAGTAAGGTAGCCGGAGTCCGCCGTCTTGAGCGCGGTGTCGGCCAGTCCCTTGCGGGCGCCGTGAGTCGACACGAAGTATTCGAGCACCGTCAGACCTTCACGGAAGTTCGCAGTGATTGGCGACTCGATGATTTCGCCGGAAGGCTTGGCCATCAGTCCGCGCATGCCGGAGAGCTGGCGAATCTGCTGTTTCGATCCGCGAGCGCCGGAATCGGCCATGACGTAAATCGGATTGATTGCGCCTTCCTTATCGCGCTTCTGCATTTCGCCGAACATCTCGTCGGCAACTTTTTCCGTGATCGCCGACCAGATTTCGATGACCTTGTTGTAGCGTTCGCCGTTGGTGATCGCGCCGTCAAGATACTGCTGTTGTACGGCGACCACTTGTTTTTCGGCATCCTTGACCAGCGTCTTTTTGCTGTCAGGAATGACCATGTCGTCGATGCCGATGGAGAGGCCGGCTCGGGTCGCGTACTTGAACCCAAACTCCTTCACTTCGTCGAGCATCTTGACTGTGGTTTCGAGTCCGAAGCGGAGATAGCCGTAGTTCACCAGCGCGCCGATACCTTTCTTCTTGAGCAAGCCGTTGATGTAGGGCATGCCTTCGGGAAGGTGATCGTTGAGAATGGCGCGGCCCACCGTGGTGTTGACGAAAGTGCGATCCACCTGAACGGGCTCGGTGTGAATGATGTCCTGATCGTCGTACGCAGTGGTCAGGTCGATGAGTTCGCCGGTGTAGCGCAGACGGATGGGTGTGAGCGTTTCGACTTCGCCCATTTCGAGCGCTAGCAAAACCTCTTCGATGTTGGCGAAGGTACGGCCTTCGCCTTTCGCGCCCGGCTTCGCTTTCGTGAGGTAGTACAGACCCAGCACCATGTCCTGCGTGGGGACGGTGATGGGCTGGCCTGATGCAGGAGAGAGAATGTTGTGCGACGCCAGCATCAGCACGCTGGCTTCGACCTGCGCTTCCGGAGACAGTGGAATGTGCACTGCCATCTGATCGCCGTCGAAGTCCGCGTTAAACGCCGTGCAGACGAGTGGGTGGATCTTAATTGCTTTGCCTTCCACCAGCACCGGCTCAAACGCCTGAATGCCCAGGCGATGAAGCGTGGGGGCGCGGTTCAGCAGCACCGGGTGATCTTTGATGACCTCTTCGAGGATGTCCCAAACGATGGGCTCCTGCTGCTCCACCATTTCTTTGGCCTGCTTGATGGTGGTGACGTTGCCGGTTTGCTCGAGCCGGTGATAGATGAAAGGCTTGAACAATTCGAGCGCCATCTTCTTGGGCAGCCCGCACTGGTGCAGCTTGAGTTCGGGACCGACCACGATGACGGAACGTCCGGAGTAGTCGACGCGCTTGCCAAGCAGGTTCTGGCGGAAGCGTCCCTGCTTGCCTTTGAGCGTGTCGGAGAGCGACTTGAGCGGACGGTTATTGGCGCCGCGCAGCACGCGGCCGCGGCGGCCGTTGTCGAACAATGCATCGACGGCTTCCTGCAGCATGCGCTTCTCGTTGCGCACAATCACTTCCGGCGCGTGCAGATCCATCAGCTTCTTCAACCGGTTATTGCGGTTGATGACGCGTCGATAAAGATCGTTCAAATCGGAGGTCGCGAACCGGCCGCCATCGAGCGGAACCAACGGACGAAGTTCCGGCGGAATCACGGGGATGACATCGAGGATCATCCAGCTAGGCTTGTTGCCGCTGCGACGAAAAGCTTCGACCACTTTCAGGCGCTTGGTGTACTTGAGCCGCTTCTGCAGCGAACTCTCATTCTTCATTTTCTCGCGCAGTTCAACGGCGAGGCCGTCGGTATCGATGCGCTTGAGAAGTTCCTTAATCGCCTCTGCGCCCATCATGGCCTTGAAGCCTGCTGGACGGTACTGCTGGTCGAGTTCGCGGAACTTCGTCTCGTCTTTAATAACTTCGCGCTCTTTCACCGGAGCGTCGCCGGGCTCGACCACGACGTAGGCCTCGAAGTAGAGCACGGACTCGAGGTCGCGCAGTGAGATATCGAGCAGGTGTCCGATGCGGCTGGGCAGGCCTTTGAAGAACCACACGTGCGAGCAGGGCGAAGCCAGCTCGATGTGCCCCAGGCGTTCGCGGCGGACTTTCGAGAGCGTGACTTCGACGCCGCACTTGTCGCAGATTACGCCGCGGTGCTTCATGCGCTTGTATTTGCCGCACAAGCACTCCCAGTCGGTTACGGGGCCGAAGATTCGGGCGCAGAACAGGCCGTCGCGCTCCGGCTTGAAGGTGCGGTAGTTGATGGTCTCAGGCTTGGTGACTTCACCGTGCGACCAGCTCCGGATTTTTTCCGGAGACGCCAGGCTGATGCGGATGGCATCGAAGTCGGCAATCGTGTTTTGCATTTCGAACGGGCTCGAACGAAACAAGGTGTTCCTCCGCTTCCTGCGGTTCTCACGCGTCCGCTCACGGAGCTCTAAAGCAAGTTCTCAGTTCCCGGTTCTCAGTTCTCAGCAAAAACCGAGTTGAACTCTCGCCTTTCATGCGGCATTGAGCTCAAATGCCGCAGAGGCAGGTATTTCAAAATCCGTTAAGGCGTTCTCAGCTCCGGCCCCCGTCTCAGCCGCAACTGAGAACTGAGAACCGAGAACGGAGAACTGGTTTCATTAGTCTGCTGCCGCGCTGGCCGTGGGCTTTCTCTCCCCGGTCTTGATCAGCTCTACGTCGAGGCAGAGCGATTGCAATTCGCGGATCAGCACGTTGAACGATTCCGGAACGCCCGGTTCCATGGCGGCTTCGCCTTTGACAATGGCCTCGTAGATCTTGGTGCGGCCATAAACGTCGTCGGACTTCGCCGTCAGCAGTTCCTGCAGAATGAATGCCGCGCCGTAGGCTTCGAGCGCCCAGACTTCCATCTCTCCGAAGCGCTGTCCGCCGAACTGGGCTTTTCCACCCAAAGGCTGTTGCGTAATCAGCGAGTAAGGGCCGATGGAACGCGCGTGGATCTTGTCGTCCACCAGATGCGACAACTTCAGCATGTAAATGTAGCCGACGGTGACGGGCTGTTCGAACTGATCGCCAGTCATACCGTCATGCAGAGTTGTCTTGCCAGAAGTGGGCAGGCCCGCATGCTCGAGGAGCGCCTTGATCTCGCCTTCCTTCGCGCCGTCGAATACCGGCGAACCCATGTACACGCCGCGCGCCAGTGTAGGAGCAAGGGCATCCAGTTCTTCGTCGCTTGTTTCGGAAATGATGTCCGCGAGTTTCGAGTCTTTGAACAGAGCCTTCAACTCGCGTCGCACCGATTCCGTACGCGTGTTTTCTTTGAGCAAGTTGGTGATTTTCTCGCCTAGGACAAAGCCCGCCCATCCCAGATGAGTTTCGAGAATCTGACCCACGTTCATACGGCTGGGTACGCCGAGGGGGTTAAGCACGATCTCGACCGGCGTTCCGTCTTCGAGGTAAGGCATATCCTCTTCCGGCAGAATGCGTGCGATGACGCCTTTGTTGCCGTGACGGCCGGCCATCTTATCGCCCACACTCAGCTTGCGTTTCATGGCGATGTAGACCTTGACCAGCTTGATCACGCCGGGCGGCAGTTCGTCGCCCTTGGTCAGTTTTTCTTTCTTCTCGTTGACGATCTTTTTCAGAACGTCGATCTGACGCGAGGTCATCTCCTCGATCTCGTCGATCTGCTCATTCGCTCGCGGATCCTTGTCCGCATACTTGATGCGCTTGAGGTTGCGGGTGGAGATGCGCTCGATCTCGTCGCGAGTAAGAATGTTGCCCTTGGTGAGCAAACGCTTGTTGGTGCGCTCGTCGTGCAGGTCAGCCTGAACTTCTTTCCCGCCGAGAATATTTTCCAGGCGTTTCAGCCGCTCGTCGGTAAGAATCCGGATTTCGTCGGAGAGGTTTTTCTCCAGCTTGCCGATCTGCGTCGCTTCGATTGATTTCGCGCGCTCGTCTTTTTCCTGGCCCTTGCGGGAGAAAATCTTCACATCGACGATGACGCCCTCGATGCCCGGCGGGCAGTACAGCGAGGCGTCGCGCACGTCGCCGGCTTTTTCACCGAAGATCGCGCGCAGCAGTTTCTCTTCCGGTGTGAGCTGGGTTTCACCCTTGGGCGTAACTTTGCCCACCAGGATGTCGCCCTGCTTGATGCTGGCGCCGATGCGGATCACGCCCGCTTCGTCCAGATTGCGCAGCATGGATTCGCTGACGTTGGGAATGTCGCGCGTGACTTCTTCCGGACCGAGCTTGGTATCGCGCGCTTCGATCTCATACTCCTCGATGTGCAGTGAAGTGTAGTAGTCGTCCTTCACCATTTTTTCGGAGACGAGGATCGCGTCCTCAAAGTTGTAGCCGCGCCAGGGCATGAAGGCGACCAGCACGTTGCGTCCGAGGGCCAGCTCGCCGTGATCCGTGCAGGGACCGTCTGCGATGACCTCACCCTTCAGAACACGCTGTCCCTTCTTCACCACCGGCTTCTGGTTGATGCAGGTGTTCTGGTTCGAGCGCTTGAACTTGGTGAGCTGGTAAATGTCGCTGCCCACTTCACGCGAAAGTTGCGTGGGATGGTGCTCGCCTTCGACGCGCACGATGATGCGGTCGGAGTCGACCGAATCGATAATGCCGTTGCGCCGGGCCAGAACCACCGCGCCAGAATCGCGAGCGGTCACCCCTTCCATTCCGGTGCCCACGATCGGCGCTTGCGCGCGGAGCAGGGGCACAGACTGGCGCTGCATGTTTGCGCCCATCAGAGCGCGGTTCGCGTCGTCGTGCTCGAGGAATGGGACCAAGGATGCGGCGACGGAAACCAGTTGCTTGGGGCTGACATCGACGTAATCGACTTCGTCGCGGCTCACCAGAACGAAGTTTCCGGCTTTGCGGGCGTTGACCAGATCGGCGACGATGCGGCCTTTGTCATCAAGTTCCACGTTGGCCTGTGCGATGGTGTGCCGGTCTTCTTCCCACGCGGAAAGATAGAACGAGAAGGGATCGACCTGCACCGGCTTCTTGCGCTTCTCTTTCAATTCCGCATTGACCTTCTCGATCTCATGTTTCTCCATGTGATCGCCGACTTTGTAGTCGCCGTCGCCGGTGTTCACGACAGTGACGTAGTCGATCACGCGTCCGCCCTTGATTTTGCGATAGGGCGATTCGATAAAGCCGTAGTCGTTGATGCGGGCGTAGCAGCTCAGCGACGAGATCAGTCCGATGTTCGGGCCTTCCGGCGTCTCAATCGGGCAGATGCGGCCGTAGTGCGTGGGGTGAACGTCGCGCACTTCGAACCCGGCACGTTCGCGAGAAAGACCGCCCGGCCCAAGCGCCGAGAGACGCCGCTTGTGGGTGATCTCGGAGAGCGGGTTGGTCTGATCCATGAACTGCGAGAGCTGCGACGATCCGAAGAATTCGCGGATCGCGGCCATCACGGGCTTGGCATTCACCAGGTCATGCGGCATCGCGGTCGACATTTCCTGGTAGACGGACATTTTTTCTTTAATCGCCCGTTCCATGCGGACGAGGCCGATGCGGAACTGGTTTTCCATCAACTCGCCGACCGCGCGGACGCGGCGGTTGCCGAGGTGATCGATGTCGTCGACCGAGCCGATGTTTTTCCGCAACTTCAGCAGGTAACCGATGGTGGCGTAAAAATCATCGGGATCGAGAGTGCGCTTGTCGAGACTGGTGGCATCCTGATTTTCGAACAACTTGATGTTGAACTTCAGACGGCCGACCTTCGAGAAGTCGTACTTGCGCGGATCGAAGAACATGCCATGGAACAGTGCCGTGGCCGTGTCGAGTGTCGGCGGATCGCCGGGACGCAGCTTGCGATAAATCTCGATCAGCGCTTCCTGCGGAGTCTTCACCGAGTCGCGCTTCAGGGTCTGGCTGATAACCGTGCCAACGTCGTCGCGCTCGGGGAAGAACAGGCTCATCTCCACAACGCCAGAATCAAGAATCTTCGAGACCTTGTCGGCATTCAGTTCGGTATTGGCTTCGAGCAGTACTTCGCCCGTGGTTGTGTCGACCACATCGGCCGCTGCCCATGCGCCTTCGAGATCGGTAACGTCAACTTCGATCTCGGAGATCTTCGCCTTCTGAATTTCCTTCAAGGTCTGCGCATTCAGCTTGCGTCCGGAGTGCGCAATCTCGTCGCCCGACTTGTTCTTGATGCTGTGCGCCAGCTTCATGCCCAACAGGTTCGTGGGTTTTTCGCTGGCCGGGTCGAGCGTCCAGTAGAGCTTTTTGTCTTTGATGGAAATGCGGTCGACGGTGTAGAACGCGCGCAGAATGTCTTCGCCAGAGCGCAGGCCGAGAGCGCGCAGGAAAATCGTCCCCAGGAACTTGCGCTTGCGGTCGATGCGGACGTAGAGCACGTTCTTCTGATCGTATTCGAATTCAACCCAGGAACCGCGATAGGGAATGATCTTGCCCAGAAAGTAGGTGCGGTTGTTGGCGGTCTCGAAGAACACTCCGGGGGAGCGATGCAACTGGCTGACGATTACACGCTCGGTGCCATTAATAATGAAGGTGCCGTTCTGCGTCATCAACGGTACGTCGCCGAAAAATACTTCCTGCTCTTTGATATCGCGGATGGAACGGTTTCCCGTTTCCGCATCCTTGTCAAAAATAGTTAGCCGCATCGTGACCTTGAGCGGCGCGGAGTAAGTCATGCCACGCTCCTCGCACTCGGCCACGTCGTATTTCAATTGCAGGCCCACCGGATCGCCGCACTTGTTGCAGAAGTCCGGCGTGTTGGCGTTGTAGGTGCCGCACTTCTGGCAGAGCACATCGCCGGGATGGAACGGATCGGTAATGACGGTGTTGCCGCAATTCTTACAAGTGGTCCGCAGGTGGTGGAGACCCTTGAGGTGACCACATTTGCACTCCCAGTTACCGATGGCGTAATCCACAAACTCAAGTTGTGATACGTTGCGGAAGTCGGTGATCGGGAAGACGGACTGGAAGACCGCCTGCAATCCGCCGTCTTCGCGTTCGCTGGGCAGCTTGTCCATCTGCAGGAAGCGGTCGTAGGAGCGCTTCTGGACCTCGATCAGATTCGGGATCTGGATGGTGGCTGGGATTTTCGAAAAGTCAAAACGTTTACGGAAGGCATTCATCTTCATCGTCAAGAACTCCCAATGTCAGGCGCAGCCGTGCGCTGCGATAACCCGCGGAATGTGGGGCGCCGATCGCGCCGCGCTGCTTAGCTGCTGTTGCGAACCCTTATCAATGCAGTGTGTGACTTATGTATAGAACCGGAAAACACGACGAGGCGCCCGCGGGGACAAGCGTTCCCGCAGACGCCATGCAAGGCGTTTCGCCAATGTGAATTTGTAATGTTTCGCGCCAGTTCTCTTCGGCCGTTTCCGTTCCGCCTGCCCACGGAACAGTGCCCAAGCTTCCCTGCGGGTCTCGCCCGCGATCGAGTGAGGCCAGGGGAAGCGGTGTTAGTTTAGATGCTAACACCACTCCCGAAGCTTCACAACTAGAACCCGAATATTTTCCTGAGGTTGCGCCTGGATCGGGAGCACGGCTTGCCTGAACAGTCAGGGCACGGACTGTTCAGACACGGGTGACACCAGATCCTTCGCAAAAGAGCGCTCAGGATGACCGCAGCTGGGCTCCCGCTTCCCTCGTTCTTAGCCTGCCCTGTGAAACTGAGCGAAGCGAAGTGACGAACGGGCCCAGCTAAACGCGGTCACTTCACTTCGACAACAGCGCCAGCCTCAGTAAACTTCTTCTTGATGGTCTCGGCCTCGTCCTTGGAAACGCCCTCTTTGATGTTCTTGGGCGCTCCATCGACCAGTTCCTTGGCTTCTTTCAAGCCCAGGCTGGTCACTTCGCGGACGGCCTTGATCACGTTGATCTTGTTGGCACCGACTTCTTTCAGGAGAACGGTGAACTCCGTCTTCTCCTCTGCCGGAGCCGCCGCCGCCGCACCGCCACCGCCCGCCACCATTACGGGGGCTGCCGCTGCGGCCGACACGCCGAGACGCTCTTCGAGCTTCTTCACGAGCTGTGCCGCATCGAGCAGCGACAAGCCTACGATTGAGTCTTCCAACTGTTGCAAGTCTGCCATGTTCGTTTCTCCACTTATTCTAGTTATGAATTTCGATTTCGCTATCTTTGCCGGGTTTCCAGTGCGGCAGGTTCACTTTTCCGTCGCCAGACAACGCCTGAATTTGAACCGCGCAACCCCTGACTTCCGATAACCAAATCTCTTCGGACGGCTTGCGCCGCCCAGAACTTGAGGCGATTGCGCGGCGTCCGAGCCGCGCGCCGAAATCCCAAGCAAGGCGAGGGATCTCAAATCGCGATGGTACTTCTTTACGCTTCTTTGAACTTTTTCTGCTGCACGCCCTGATCGACTACCACGGCCAGATTGCGGCCGACGGCGTTCATCGCGGTAACCAGGCGCTGCGCCGGTGCGTTGATCAGGAACAGCAGCTTCGACATCAACTCGTCCTTTGACGGCATACTGGCAAGGGCTTCGATCTCTTTGATCGAAATTACGCGGCCCTCGACCACGCCGACCTTGAAGGTGAACTCCGGAGTGTCTTTGGCGTATTTGGTAAGCGCCTTCGCCATGGCCACGGGATCGCCGGTGGTATACGCGATCGAGGTAACGCCGGAGAGATTCTTCAGCCCCTCCTCGACCTTTGTGCCTTTGGCAGCTCGCTCAGCCAGAGTGTTCTTCACGACCTGATATTTCGCACCTGCGCCGCGGAGAGCTTTACGCAGTTCGTAGTCCTGGGCGACGGTCAGCTTGCTGTAGGTCGCCACGACGGCGTTCGAAACGTTCTTCAGGTCTGCGCTCAGCTTCTCGACTTGTTCTTGCTTTCTAACTTTGGTAACTGGCATTGCTTAGTTCCTCTTAATGATCTCGCGTAATGATCTCGTGTGGGGACGCCGCCTCGGCTGTCCGCTCCTACTTGCTTGCCATCCTGAGGCGACGGGTTTTCGTCACCGAAGGATCTGGGCGCGCCGCGCGATCATTCTCGCGTTCTTTTGCGAAAATGCAAACTCGCGTGTTTGGCTCGCTTCCTTACTAAGCCTTGGCCGCAGTCTCGATCGGCGCGGTGTCCAGCAAAATCCCCGGCCCCATGGTCGAGCTTAACGTGCAGCCCTTGATGTACTTTCCCTTCGCCACGGACGGCTTCGCCTTGATCACGCTGGTGATCAGCACCGTTGCGTTCTCGATTAACTTGTCGGGCGGGAACGAAATTTTACCCACCGGAACGTGCACCAGCGCCGTCTTGTCGGTACGGAACTCAACCTTGCCGGCCTTGACCTCCTGGACGGCTTTGCCTACGTCCATCGTCACCGTGCCAGTCTTCGGGTTCGGCATCAGGCCCTTGGGACCGAGAATCTTGCCCAACCGCCCTACGGATTTCATCACGTCGGGGGTCGCGATGAGCGCGTCGAAGTCGGTCCAGTTCTCTTTCGTGATTTTTTCGACCATCTCCTCGCCGCCCGCGAAATCAGCACCCGCAGCTTCGGCTTCTCTTATCTTGTCGCCGGAGGCGATGACCAGAACCTTTTTCGACTTGCCCAATCCGTGCGGCAGAACGACCGTTCCACGCACCATCTGATCGGCGTGCTTGGGATCGACGCCCAGACGCAAAGTGATTTCGACGGTTTCGTCAAATTTCGCGAACTTGACTTTCTGCAGGAGCGGAACCGCGTCCTGCAGGATGTAGGGGCGCTTCTCGACTGCGGCGTGCGCCTTGGCAATATTCTTTCCTTCTTTTTTCATTTTGCTTTCCTTAGTCTTCCACCGCTCATCGTTAGCCTGGTGAGCCGTGGTCATTTCGACCAATGTGTGACGCGGATAGTTTTGTCCGCGAACTTCAGTGGCTAAAGCCTCTCAAAAAAAGCGCCTGAGCGGCACGACTAAAGTCGTGCCCTTCCCAACCACTGACGCTAACCGACCACTTCAATTCCCATCGAACGCGCTGTGCCGCGAACGCTTTTGATCGCGGTCTCAACTGAAGCGGCGTTCAGGTCGGGCATCTTTTGCTTAGCGATGTCTTCGATCTGTTTCAGCGTGACTTTTCCAACCTTATCTTTGTTGGGCGTACCCGAACCCTTGGCAATGCCAGCCGCGCGCTTGAGCAGAATTGAGGCAGGCGGCGTTTTGGTGATGAAGGTGAAAGAACGGTCGTTATAAACCGAGACTACGACCGGGATGATCAGCCCCTCCATCTCTTTCTGGTTGGTGCGAGCGTTGAACTGCTTGCAGAACTCCATGATGTTGATCTGCGCCTGGCCGAGCGCCGGACCGACCGGGGGTGCCGGCGTGGCCTTGCCCGCTGCGATCTGCAGCTTTACGAAACCTGTAACTTTCTTTGCCATGATCTATATCTATCCTTCTCGCAATTGAACCGCAGTCAACGCAAGCCCCACTGCCGGAACCAGCTTCTTGGAAACTGGATCTACTGTGATGCCAAGACTCTCCAGCGTGTGTGCGCCCATTACTTCCATATCCCCGGGCTCCGCCATGACAACATTATCCCCGCCGGTAAAACCGTCCGTTGCCACAAAGACTGGCGCCAATTCCCGCTCGATCGTGTGTCCCTCAATGGTACGGAACTGCATCTTCCGAACCGGCCGTACACCCAAAAGCTCAAGCCGGGTTCGCAGTATCCAACTATAAGATGCGCCGGTATCGACCATCACTTCAAGCTCTTCAGCTGGCGTGGAACTGGCCGGATTCCACACTCGCAGCTTTGCTGTGAAGATACCCATAACTACGCCACCTTCTCCACCTGGTTGAATTCCAACTCCACCGGGGTCGAGCGGCCGAAAATTGTTACCATAACCTTGAGCGTCTCGCGATCTTCGTTCACTTCGTCCACAATTCCCTGGAAGGTCGCAAACGGGCCCTCGGAGATTCGGACGGTTTCGTTCTTCTCGAACTTAACCTTCAGCTTCGGCTTCTCACGGCTATCGGCCACCTTGTAGACAATGTGCTGCACTTCTTCATCGGAAAGCGGCGTGGGCTGCTGCCCGGTGCCGACGAATCCGGTGACGCGCGGCGTGGATTTCACCACGTGCCAGACGTGGTCGTCCATGTCCATCTCGACCAGCACGTAGCCGGGATAGAACATGCGCTCGGAGGTGTACTTCTTGCCGCCGCGTACTTCGGTGACGGACTCGGTCGGGATCAGCACCTTGCCAATCTTTTCCTGCAGTCCGAAGGCGGCGACGCGCGACTCCAGCGACTCTTTCACCTTGCGCTCAAAACCCGAATAAGAGTGGATGATGTACCACTTCATGTTCGGATTGCGGGGCGGCTCGCTGGTAGCAGTAATCCCATCCGCGCTCGGCGGCTGCTCCCCGCTTGCGGCAGCTTCGTTTTTTTCTTCGTCCTGCATGATCAAGTTAGACTCCGGTCTCGCTCTCTGCTTTAGTGCCCGAAATAGCTATACAGAAAGGTGACGCCCTTCTGGATAATGTTATCGATGATGAAGAAGTAAACGCCAAAAATGAATACCGTGATCACCACGACCGCGGTAGTGGCCTGCACTTCCTTCCACGACGGGGCTGTGACTTTGCGCATCTCCGTGCGCACATCGTTGTAAAACGACTTGGCGCGCTCCGGCCAAGCTTTAAGCTTCTCTCCGAAATTTTCTCTGGCGGCCGTGATTGAGTTTGCCATCTTCTTCGTCTCCACTCCCATACTGCTTTGGCCCTTTCCGTCATCCTTCCAAAATCTGGCAGGGGCGGAGGGATTCGAACCCCCAAGTCCGGTTTTGGAGACCGGCAGTTTAACCGTTGAGCTTACGCCCCTACGCTCTACGCTCTTGTCATCCTGTCTCTAACGACGCTATGCCTTGTCAAGCGTTTTGTGGCGACACTTCGGCGTGGACGCCGAAAGCAGCGCCATTTCGCTCTCGTAGAACGCTTTTGATGTCCAGACCAAGCTCGTCACTCCATTCAA